>JAEEGL015205539.1_pt1 | contig 44639 bp, 37 predicted proteins | sample 9134231 | NCBI WGS metagenome assembly JAEEGL01 (sample SAMN16246548, study PRJNA631951) | gut metagenome | biome: gut microbiome; feature: rumen; material: fiber-attached | host: Bos | place: Iran: Karaj | collected 2018-10 | reverse complement strand
GATCTCGGCATTGACCATTACATCTTCTGCCAGCAGGATGCGCCTGCCCTTGAGGTCGATGCTCTTTCGGATCATCGCGGCGTTCTTTTTCGCGAACGCTTCACGGAACTCGTCCATAACCGTTCCGGCGAAAAGAGGCTTGGCGGCAAAGGTATCAACGCCGGCAAGGCGGGCTTCCTCTTCGATGTCTTCCCAGTTATACGAGGTCAGGATAATGATCGGCGTATCGGTTCCCACAATGGCGCGGATCTGCCTGGTCGTCTCAATGCCGTCCATCTCCGGCATCTTCCAGTCAACAAGGATCAGATTATAATCCTCGCGGCGTGCATGCCTCATCCTGACCATTTCAACAGCTTCTTTTCCGGTGGTCACCACCTCGCAGCTGATGCCGATCTGCCCGAGGACCACTTCCGCATGCTCACAGGCAATCCTGTCATCGTCAATGACAAGGACGCTCATCTCATTGGGCCGCAGCTCGATGTCGCCGGCCCTTTCCGTGTGCTGGTCAGCCTGTGTCAGTGTAATGGTAACGGTAAAGGTGGTTCCCCTGCCCTTTTCGCTCTCAACATCGATCGTGCCGTTCATCAGCTCCACGATTCTCTTAGTGATCGGCATGCCGAGACCGGTGCTGCCGTACTTGCTCGTGCTGGATGAATCCTCCTGGGAGAAAGGCTCGAAGATCCTGGGCAGATACTCTTTGCTCATGCCGATGCCAGTATCGCTGATTACAAAGCGCAGTGTCGCCTTCCCGTCCATTCTTGCGGCATCTTCAATTTCAAAGGTGACAGAGCCGCCCTCCGGAGTGAATTTCACGGCATTGCCGAGAATATTGATCATCACCTGGCGAAGCTTCATGTCATCGCCGATATAGAATTCGTCAATCTTACCCTTCATCCGGCACTCATAGTGAAGTCCCTTGTCGCGGCACTGGCCGCTGACAATGGTGTTCACCTGTTCCAGGGTCTTGGAGAAGGAAAACTCTTCATTTTTGATTGTCAGTCTTCCGGATTCAATCCGGCCCATATCCAGGATATCGTTGATAATCCCGAGCAGGTGGTGGGCGGACGCCCCGATCTTTTCGAGGTGTTCCCTGGTCTGGGCAGAGATCGTTTGATCATTCAGGGCGATATTGTCCAGGCCGATAATGGCATTCATCGGCGTGCGGATCTCATGGCTCATGTTGGACAGGAAAGCTGTCTTGGCCCTGCTGGCGGCCTCCGCCTCCTTCAGGGCATCCTCCAGCACCTGCTGCTGTTCCATGCTCTTTCTGGTCTCCCGGTCAACATCTACAAAGCACGCTCCTACCGCATGGACAAGATGGTCTCTTCGCTCCTCCGGGTGCCTTACACCCGCGAACCTGACCTCTTCCCAGGTATCCCTGCCGTGCCGGCGCACCTGATACCTGTAGGCGATAACGCGCTGCTCCCCAAGCCCCGCCTTCACATTTTCCGGCTGTATGAAGCGGAGGAATTCCTCCAGGTACTCTTCTTTGATATTCGCCCTGGCATATGCCTCAACCGAGGCCAGATATTCGAAGCGCTCGCCGATGCCAAGTCCGTTTTCCAGATCCTCATGAGACTGATAGCAGACACCTTCATTCTTATCCAGGTCAAGGTAATAGACGCTCCAGTAGTCCGACGCGAGTGCCGTGATCATACGGTTCTGCTCTTCATGCTGCTGTTTCTGTTCCAGGAGCTCCTGCTGGAGTGAGAGCTGATGCTCCATTTCTTCCTGCTTGACACGGTTTTCTGCGTCCGCCGTCTCCTTTTCCAGGACAAGCTTTGCGTTTCTTCTTGCCTGATGAAGGACAAAGCTGAACAGCCCGATCAGGACGAGCATCGTAAGAATCGTCTGGAGAACGCTGCGGCTGATAATCCCGTTGGAGATGGCGCTGATGTTTTCGCTGATAACACTTTCCCTGATCAGATACGTCAGGAACCAGTCCGTCCCCGTCACAGGCACATAGCTCAGTGTTTCCCTGATGCCGTTATAGGTAAAGCTGACAACACCCTTCTTCCCCTCGCCGAAATCCCTGATTACTCCGTCATAGGAATAGCCCTGTTCATAATCGGCGTGCGTCAGCGCTTCAAGGAGGTTATCTTCCTTCGCAAGTCCTCCAAGGACCGTGTTTGTCAGGGCGACTCCGTCACTCGTATAAATGTTGCAGAAGGTGGCGCCGCTCTCCTGGGCATCCATGGAAACACCGCTGAGCATCTCCTTCATGTCGATTTCCATAAAGCAGACGGTCAGGTCTTTATCCATGAATGACATATTCACCGGCACGGCGACAATGACCTTCATATCGTCGCTCTTGAGGTTTTTGATCGATATTTCGGGTCCCTTCAGCGCAAGATGGTTAAACTGGTACTGATCAATATCCGTCTGGGTTCCCATGGCTGTGTAAATCAGTCCGCCCGTATCGACAAAGGCGAATTTATCCAGTTTAAAAAGGCGCTTCATTCTCGTCTGATAGGCCTGCAGATGCTGCGGGTCTTTCAGGTCCTCTTCTGTCATCAGCTCCAGCGCGGTCATGATGATATTCGTCTTTTCCCGCAGGTTATCCGCGACGACCTGTTCTCTGCGGCCTGCCAGCTCATCCAGATACAGGAGACTGACGGAGCGGACGGCCGATTCCGTATCGACCCCTGCTCTTCTTCCGGACCAGATCGTGCCGACGACAAGAATCAGGACAAGCGCGATACCGCCTGCGACTGCAATAAGAGTTGTAAGATTTTTGCGATTCTCCATGACCCGTTCCCCGCTTAATTCCGCGATCCTTCTTCTGTCCGCAGAATTGTGTCCGTGATGATTACAGGTTTAATACAGTAAATTGAATATTAATTATATCATTCAGTAATCTCTCTGTCCCGGCGTCTTTTTCGTGTATAATCAGGTTTATACGCGCAGTCCGCAGCACTAAGAGGGACATCGTCATGGCCGGTGTCCGCAGGGAGTCTTTCATGCTGACCATTATTGATTTTACAGGGACCATCGCCTTCGCGATATCGGGAGCTTTTGTCGGGATTCACAAGAAGATGGATGTTTTCGGAGTCCTGATGCTGGCTGTCACGACAGCCTGCGGCGGCGGACTGATCCGCGACCTGATTATCGGTGTAAATCCGCCGACCATGTTCGTAAGACCTGTCTTTGTATGTATCGCTGCCATATCGGGGCTGGCTGTATTTCTTATCATGTGCCTCCACAAAAAGATGCCGTCAGGCCTGGCAGGTGTTTACGATACACTGCTTTTCTGGTTTGACACACTCGGACTTGCGGCATTTACGGTAGAAGGCGTCATGATAGGAATCAATTCCGGTTTTGCCGGCAACACATTTCTGCTCACTTTTCTCGGCTTTGTCACCGGCGTCGGAGGAGGCGCCTTCAGAGATGTGCTGGCCGACCAGATGCCGGATATCTTCCGGAAACATATTTACGCGGTCGCTTCGATTTCCGGTGCTCTTCTGTCGGTGATCCTTTACAGCACAGTCCTGCCCTGGCGTCTTTCCATGATTGCGGGTTTTCTGCTCGTCATCGTGATCCGGTGCCTCGCAAGGCACTATACCTGGAATCTCCCTAAGGTCACGGTCGATTAATCGGCCCGGACCTTACAGAGACATTCCCGGGGCGGAAGCCCTCTGCGCCGTCCCCATGCTTTTAAGGCGTTTCTTTTCCTCATACATTTCCGCATCGGCGCGCTCAAATATCGAGTGCATCCTGTTGTCTGTTCCCGGCAGGAACTCACTCATGCCGACGGCGACAACCGCGCGGCCGCTTCCGATATTCGCGGCGGCCTTTTCACGTATTTCCTTAACGAGCGCATTTCTTGACTCATAATCCCTGCCGCTCAGCCAGACGACAAACTCATCGCCTCCTGTGCGGTATACCGGGCTGTGCCTGAAGATCTCGCAGATCATCGCCGAGGCTGATTTTATATACTCGTCTCCCGCTTTATGTCCGAACGTGTCGTTCACTTTCTTGAGATTGTTCAGGTCACAGACAACCACTGCAAATTCCGCCGCCGTATTGTCGGCGATCTGCTCGTCCATGCTTTTTTCCTTTTCAGCGTACGCGTGCTTGCTGCGGACTCCTGTGAGCGGGTCTGTGTTTGCCATGGTCCAGACCCTGTCGAGCAGGGACTCACTGTCCTGCGCGCGCCTTCTCATCACCACGTAGTTATTCAGCAGCACCGCCAGCGATATGGTTATCAGAATGACCACGACAATAATGCTGCGCGCGTTGGTCCTGCGTATGGCTGCTATTTCCTGCGTTACCAGGGCGGACTGCGTCATCTCAATTCCCGCGTCGCCGTAGTATTCCCGTATATGATCCATGGCCTTTACGGTCGCACTGAGCATCGACTGGTTCATCCATACAAGGGAGACGAAAAGGACAAGTGAAAGAAGCGCTATCCATACTACAACCGACTGTCCGAAGCGCTTCTTTGTGTCGCTCTTAAGGACATGGCGGAAAAATATGAAGCCGATGATCGCCCAGACAACAAACAGGAAATAAGACTCTGCCGCCATGGTGGAGGTCGTAAAGAGATCGGGCAGCAGCAGATAGATGCCGAAGATGATCATGATCACCAGGCCTGTCAGGCCAAAGCGCCTGTCGCTGACATCCTTCCTCTGCCCGGCAAGCTTTGCCGCGGACGCGGAAACCATTCCGTAAAGGATGATTGCTCCCAGGGTCGTAACGTCAACGATCCACCCCACGGCTGTCCTGCCTGCAAAGGGAATAATCAAAGAACCTGCGACAATCAGAAACACCGCGTTCGCGGGGATACTGCAGCGCTTAAGCGCGGCGAACCTGACAGGTATGACCCTGTCCTCTGCCATTGCGTACAGGAGCCTGCTGAGCGCGAGTATATTGCCGATCAGGCTGGTCCCGATAAGGCACAGGAGAGTAATCATCAGGATTAACACTCCCGCGCTGCCCATATAGTGATCCGCGGCGTAGAAAGCGGGGATTCCCCTGATTCCTTCAAGACTGCCCGCCTCCCTGATATAGGAAACCCAGGAATCATATTCGGGAGGGTAGGCTGTGACAGACAGGAGTGATACAAGGATATACAGAACGGCCGCCGAGACGACGGACGAAAGAAGAATGCGGAAGGTCTTATTCTCCCGGAAGGTAAACTCCTGTGCGGCGTGAGAGATACTCTCAAAGCCGACAAACGCCCAGGGTGAGATGAAGGCAATTTTCGCGGCCTGCCGTATGACAGACGTGCCGGGGATGAAATAAGGTTCGATCGAAATATCAAGACGCGCAATGCTGAATGCGGAACAGATCGCAATGCCCGCAGTAAGAAAAACAGCCATTCCGGCAAGAAGCGCCGCGGCAGTCCTCCTGCTGCCGGCGCAAAGGATGCCTGCCAGTATGAGGGCGGCATCGGTGAGCAGAACCTCACCGAGATATACATCATAGCCGAAAACGGTGTAAAGTCTTCCGAAACGGAATATCTGCCCAAGAAAGTATCTTGCAAACAGCGGAAGCGCGGTCGCGTTTGCCCACAGCATGGAAAGATATGTCAGAAGCATGAACCAGGCTGCAAGAAACCCGAAATCATAGCCGAACACGTACTTTGCGAACGAATATGCCCCGCCGGCTTCGGGATAGCAGCTCATCATATAGTAATAACAGCGCGCTATGACCAGCATGATCAGCGCGCCGGCAATCAGACCCGCGGCGGTTCCCAAAGGCCCCGCCTGAAGAAGATAGGTGCTGCCGGTGATAACCAGTGATCCCCATCCGATGCAGGTCCCGAGCGAAAGCGCCCACGCACCGAGGGGAGAAAGATACGGCTCCAGCCTTTTTTCGTTTTCGGGATTCATACTTCACCTGCCGCAGGTCATCAATGATATACAGGTTTTCTGTCTCTTAAAAGCGTAAAAATCTGAGTATAATTCCGGTACCGGATTCCGCTGATCCTGCCGCAGCGGACTGCTTCCTTTACAGCGCAGCCCGGTTCTGCCATATGATTGCAGCCGGCAAACCGGCAGTCCTTTGCAAACGGGACAAATTCGGGATAATAGTCCCGCACATCCTCCGGCCCGATATCCCGGAGTTCAAGAGAGGTAAATCCCGGCGTGTCCACTACATATGTATTCTCTCCCGCTGTAAGGAGCTCTACATGTCTTGTGGTATTCCTGCCCCTGCCGATTTTTTCCGAAAGGCCGCCGGTTTCCATATTCGCCTGTGGACAAAGGAGATTGATCAGTGTGGATTTCCCCGCTCCCGACGGTCCGGTGATCACCGTGGTCTTTCCGCGAAGCACTGCCCTGAGTCCGCCGAGGGGGTCATCTTCTTTTGCTTTATCCTGCTGCAGGCTCCCGGCTTCAAGCGCGCTGATAAACAAAACAATGCAGCCGCAGTTCTCATACGTGCGCCGCAGCTCCGCAAGCTGTTCCTGTGTGGCAAGATCCTTTTTGCTGAAGCATATTACGGCTGGAAGACCTTTCTGCCTGACTGTGATCAGGAGACGGTCCAGAGTCTGGAAACTGGGCTGCGGACGGGTTATGGCAAATAAAAGAAGCGCCTGGTCCACGTTGGCCACATTGGGCCTTATCAAATCGTTTTTCCTTTGCAGAAGCGCGGTGACATTTCCCTCTTTGGGCGTCGAAAGCTCATCCGTGATTTCAATCTCGACATCATCGCCCACCAGAGGTTTTTCGTGCAGGGCGCGAAAGACGCCCCTTGCCCGGCAGCGGTAAATCTCCCTGCCTGTGTGAACTTCATAGAAGCCGGCAAGGCTCTTGATAATCTTGCCCCTGACCCTGCCTTCCGATACAGCTGTACTCATACCGCTCAATTCTGTTCGGGAGTAAAGGCAATGCTTCTGCGGACAACCTTCTGTTCTCCCGGTGCGGTCACCTGTGCCCCGGTGTTGGGATCAGTGGTCACGACCATCGATGTATAGCTCATCTGGAGAGTCCCGGAATCCGCCGCGATACCTGTGAAGCCCGTCTGGATAGGGAAGCCTGTCGTCACCGTATCCAGGAGCTTTTGTCCGTCAGCGGAAATCAGCACGACATAAACCTGCGTGCCGGGAACATAGTCGGGCGCTTCAGACGCAGTCGGAGCTCCGATCGCGTCCGTATAGCTGTAGCTTGTCACCACGGGGGCTGCCTGTTCCTGCTCGGTCATCCTTCCGATCTCAAGGTTTACCGCCGTGCCCTCTTCAACATAGGTATCCGCGGCAATGCTCTGGCTGCTGACAAGACCCTTGAGGTTCGGGTCCGTAACATCAACCTGCGTAACCTGTCCGACGGAAAGCTTGTTCTCAATCAGCACCGCAGTGGCATCCTCTTCCGGGAGCCCTGTCAGTGTAGGCACCTTCACCCTGCCCTCGGTCACAGGTCCCGAGCTGATAATGATGGAAATCGTCGAACCGGAGGGAGCTGCCTGTCCTGCCGCCGGATTCTGTGAGACAATACTGCCCTTTGCGGTACTGTCATCCGGCTGTTCCTGTCTGCTTACGGAAAATCCTTTTTCGTGAAGAAGCGCGATCGCCTCCGCCAGAGGCTTTCCGGTTACGTCCGGTATCCGTATGCCGTTCTCCCCGGCACTTACGGTCAGCATTACAGTTGTGCCGGCGGGCACCGGCGTGCCCTCGCTGATGCTCGATGCCGCGACGATTCCCGCGGCATAATCCGAGGATTCCGCATAGGTGACCTCTGCCGTCAGTCCCATGGACTGTAAAAGATTCCTCACCGACTCGCCCTCCTGTCCAACGACAGCGGGCATCTGCACAAGCTGCTCCACGGTTTCATCTTCCTGTTCGGAAGCGCTCTCCGACGCGAACAGCCCGAGGTTCATCAGTCCCAGCCTGTCCGCAGCGTATGTGATAACGGCGGCGCCGATCAGGATCGCGGCGATAACCGCAAAGATCGTGGCGATCCTGTATTTGTGAGGATTATACTCAGCGTCATCGTAATCGTCGTAATCATCCTCATAGCGATGCTTGTCACGGCGGCTCTCCCGCGCGTTATAGGTATCTCTTTCCTGGTGATAGATATCCTGGCCTGTATATCCTCCGCGGCCTGTGTCGGAAACGGAACGCAGATCATTCATCCCGCGCGTATCGTACGGGTCTTCTTCGTCCGTGTAATCCTCTTCGGCATAATGATCGTACTGCGCATCCTGTCTGTAGGAGGGATCATAGGCCTCCTCTTCCTCTTCATCGCCGTACTCGTCATATTCGTCCCTGTCGCGGTAATACCGGCGGATCTCTCCCTGCTCCCTGCTGTCCGATATCCTGGTGGCGCCTTCCTCGTCCGGATGAATTACACGGACAAAGTCGTCGTCGGGATGAAGAAGGGACTGTTTGAGGTCCGCAATCAGCTCCGCCATGTTCTGGTATCTGCGATCAGGGCTTTTCTCGCAGCATTTCATGACAATCTGCTCGACGCTCCTTGGAATGTCGGGCACGAACTCCCTGGGCGAGGGCATCTGTGACTGGATATGCTTGATCGCGATAGCAACCGTCGTCTCCCCGTTAAAAGGCACCCTGCCTGTCAGCATCTCGAAGATGCTGATGCCGAGGGAATAGATGTCGCTTCTCTCATCCGAATATCCGCCTCTTGCCTGCTCGGGAGATGTATAATGCACCGAGCCCATGACATTGGACGTAATCGTATTGCTCGTTGCCGCCTTCGCGATGCCGAAATCCGTCACCTTCACCTTTCCGTCTCTGGAAATGATGATATTCTGCGGCTTGATATCCCTGTGGATAATATGATTCTGGTGCGCGGCCTCCAGTCCCATGGAAACCTGGATCGCGATGCTGACAGCCTCCTTGACGGAAAGCCTGGCCTTTTTCTCAATGTACTTTTTGAGCGTAATACCGTCGACAAGTTCCATTACGATATAATGCATGCCCTTCTCGTCCCCGACGTCATAGACGTTGACGATATTGGGATGCATCAGTCCTGCCGCAGCCTGCGCTTCAACGCGGAATTTAGAGACAAAATTCGCGTTGTCGGAAAATTCCTGCTTGAGAAACTTAATAGCAACCAGTCTGTTCAGTTTATGATCCTTAGCCCTGTAAACAACGGACATTCCGCCGGTACCGATCTTCTCGAGCACCTCGTAGCGGTCCGCTACCAACATACCGATCCTGACCATTCAAAACTCCCTGTATCAGTCTGTTACACGCCTGCAGATAATGTTACCGCCCGGCTATATCCCGGGATCCACCAGTGTCACAGTAATATTGTCCGTGCCGCCCCTTTCCTTGGCCGCGGCTATAAGCGCTTCTCCTTTATCTTTCAAAGTGCCCTGCGTCTCTCGGATAATCCTGAGGATTTCTTCATCCTCCACCATATTCGTCAGACCGTCAGTGCACATAAGTATAATTTCGCCGGAATGCAGCTCGCAGGCAAAAAAATCTACATCAATATAGCTCTCCGCGCCGACTGCCCTTGTGATCACGTTCTTGTCCGGATGCACCCTTGCCTTGTTCGCGTCCAGCGATCCGGCAAGCACCATTTCCTCAACGAGGGAATGATCCACGGTCACCTGGCGGATCTTGTCTCCGGCGATGTACAGCCTGCTGTCGCCCACATTCGCGACCTGCAGCATATTGCCCCGGACGCAGGCGACGACAATCGTCGTGCCGCACCCACGGTACTCCGCAACCATACGGCTGCGCCTGTGAAGAGCGGCATTGACATTATGAAGAGCAAGATCAATGATCTCCCGCATGGAATATCTGTCTGAATCCTCAATCTGCAGCACTGTCTCCTGCACGGCAAAGCGCGAGGCAAAATCGCCTGCCCTGTGGCCTCCCATACCGTCCGCGACGATATACAGATTGGGCAGGTTCCCGACCGCGCTGTCGGAAGAATAGACATAATCCTGGTTCATTGTCCGCTTTTTTCCAATATCCGTTATGGAAAAAGAATTGGTCATCGCTGCTCCGAATTAGTTTCTGCCTGACTGTTCTGTTCGCACGACAAAAGGTGCCTGTGCCGCAATTGGCCGCACGCACCGTCAATATCTCTGCCTAATACTCTCCTAATACTAACATTTATTCCATGTTTTTCAAGTTTATTTTTGAACGCCGTAACCGCATCGCGTGCAGGCTGGCGGTACCCCGTTTCCTTTACGGGATTGACAGGAATGAGGTTGACATGGGCATGAGCCCTTCGCGCAAGCCCCGCCAGCTCCGCCGCCCTGTTCGCATCGTCGTTCACTCCGGCGATCAGGCTGTATTCGAAGGTGATCCTCCTTCCCGTCGTCCTGAAATAGTTTTCACATGCATCCATCAGCTCACTGATGCTGTATTTCATGGCAACAGGCATGATTTCCCTGCGCTGCTGATCTGTCGTCGCGTGAAGGGACAGGGCAAGCGTGACGCCGGTATTTTCCTTTGCGAAATCAAGCATGCGCGGGACGATACCGCAGGTGGACACTGTAATATTGCGCCTGCTGAGGTTCATTCCGTTCTCATCTGTCAGCATCCGCAGGAAAACAAGAAGATTCTCATAGTTGTCAAAGGGCTCCCCCGTCCCCATGACAACAACATGGGATATCTGCTCTCCTGTCTGCCTCATCGCCTCATAGATCTGCTCGAGCATCTCCGCCGGCGTAAGATTCCTGACAAGGCCGTCCAGGGTGGAGGCACAGAACCTGCAGCCCATCCGGCAGCCGACCTGGGAAGAAATACAGATGCTGTTGCCGTAGCTGTATTTCATAAAGACACTTTCGACAAGGCAGTCATCCGGCATTGCGAACAGGAACTTCTGCGTGCCGTCGATGCGGGAGACCTGGTGCCTTATCGTGCGGATCTTTGTTATCGTATATTTCCCGGAGAGGTCCTTTTTCATTGCCGCGGGCAGGTTGGTCATCTCCTCCGGATCCCTCACCCTCGCCGCATGGAGCCAGTGGTAGAGCTGTTTTGCCCTGTAGGCGGGATATCCGGCACTTTTAAGCTCCTCTGAGAGCTTTTCAAGCGGAAGCGATTTCAGGTCGGTTTTCCTGTCATTATTCTCATGCATGTTAAGATTTTCGTTGTCCATGATGGATTCATACCTTTTCGTCATCCGCTGCAGCGGACTGCGCGGGCTTTGTGAACCTCGCCATAAAGAAGCCGTCCGTATCGTGTATGTGAGGAAGAAGCTGGAGCCTTCCTTCATCCTTTTCCTGCCCGGCCATTATTCCCTCCGGCAGGTACGGCGAGAGCGCGGACCTTCTCATTCCCAGCTTCTGCTCGATGTAATCCGCCATCTTTTCGTTTTCCGCGCGGTCGATTGTGCAGGTGGAATAGACAAGGACCCCGCCGGGCTTTACATAGCGCACCGCCGTCTTGAGAATCCGCTTCTGCAGGCTTACCAGGGACGCGATTTTCGCCTCTGTCACGTTATATTTGATATCCTGTTTCCTTCCTGTCACGCCAAGGCCGGAGCACGGCAGGTCGCACAGCACGTAGTCCGCACCCTCGAACCTGGAGGGATCGAAGGTTTCGGCATCCCACTCGCCGACGGTAAGGTTGCCGCACTTCATCCTGCGGGCGTTCCTGCGGATCAGGTCTGTCCTTGCCCTTGTCAGGTCAAAGGCATAGACCTTTGCTGAGGGCGCCTTAGACGCGATATGCATCGCCTTGCCCCCCGGGGATGCGCACAGGTCATAGATCACCGTCCCGGCGCCGGTATTATCCGGCGTTATCCCGAGCGCCTCTACCGCCAGCATCGAGCTCTCGTCCTGTACGGTATACAGCCCGTCGGAAAACCCGGGGAGCTCTGCCACCGACATCCTGATCCTTTTAAGCCTCCTGCAGTAAGGAAGCCACCTGCCCGGCATCACCTCTACCCCGAGTCCCGCCAGCTCATCCATGGCTTTATCCAGGGTCTCTTCGGGATATCCCAAGTCCAGCCTGATGCACACGGGCCTCGGCTCAAGGAGGGCTGCCAGCAGTTTTTCTGTCTCCTGCCTGCCGTAGGCTTCCTCCCACATTCCGACAATGAATTCCGGCATGGAATAACGTCCCGCGCTTGTCTGCCGCGCGGCTGCGGATTCTTTCGCGGGATCTGCCGCCGGGGCCGCCTTCTGTCTGCAGACCTGCCGCAGCACTGCGTTGACAAATCCCGCGGCATGGTCAATGTGCCGCTTTTTCAGGATCCTGACTGCCTCGTTGCACGCAGCGTGGTCTGGGACAGAATCCATGTAGTAAATCTGGTAGATACTCATTCGCAGGAGGCAGCGCACAAGAGGCTTCATCTTCTGGTCCGGGTTTTTCAGATAACGTCCGATTACCGAATCCAGCTCGATCTGCCTCTCGATGGTACCCTCCGCGAGCCGTTTAATAAAGGACCGCTGATGAGGTGTCAGTTCCTCTTTGCGGTCCAGTGCCTTTTTGATAAGGATATTGCTGTATGCCCCCGTGCGCTCGCGCTCCGTAAGGACATCCAGCACTATTTCTCTTTCCGTCATTATTTATTAACCTTTGACAGCTTCCTTTTTATCTGCGGCGGCTGCGGCCGTTGGAAATGGCAAGAAGTCTCATCAGCTGCAGCACCATGGACGCGGCGCTGGCCACATAGGTGAGAGCTGCCGCATTCAGGACAGCCCTGCTGCCCTTCGTCTCTTCCGCGCCGAGAATACCGTAGCCCTCCAGCATTTTCAGGGCCCTTGAGGATGCGTTGAACTCGACCGGGAGCGTTACGATCTGGAACAGCACTCCCAGGGAAAACAGCGCAACGCCGATGTTCGTAAAGGTCTTTGAAAGACCGAGCAGGATGCTGATAAGAATTATGGGAAGCCCCAGATTCGATCCGATATTCGCGGCAGGGACGAGTGCCGTGCGCAGCTGCAGGGGAAGATATCCCTCATGATGCTGCATGACATGTCCGCATTCATGCGCGGCAACGCCGACGGCCGCGACGGATGAGGATCCGTATACCGCATCCGAAAGATTCACCACCTTCTTTGCCGGATCATAATGGTCCGTAAGGGATCCGGCTATATGCTGCACCGTGACATCCGTAACACCGTTCATCTGCAGGATGCGCTGCGCAGTCTGGGCGCCGGTCATGCCGGACATGCTGCGCTGCTTTGCGTAGCGCCTGTACACACTTTTGACGCGGGCACTCGCGGCAAGGCAGATCACAGCGCCGATCAGGACCAGAATATACGACAGATCCATGCCGTAATAACCATAGCGATACATACCTACTCCTTTCATGCCGGCTATCATTCCGGCAGAATACCGTGGAAACCTTCCGGAAGCCTTGTCTTCCTCCTGTCAGGCGCGGAGAGCCTGATTATCACCAAGAATCGTCCCCTCCCTGAGCCTGAAGCCCAGAAGGAACGCCTGAACGCTCATTCTCTTTTTGCCTTCCAGCTGCACCTCGCGGACTGCCAGAGTTCCCTTCCCGGCCGCCACAAGGAAAAAGTCCCTGCCTGCAGAGACGACCGTGCCCGGAACGGTGCCTGTACCCTTCTCGCCGCCGTCTGATCCGCAAACCACGTCTGCGGACCATATTTTCAGCATTTTCCCTTCAATGAAGGTATATGCGCTCGGCCACGGATCCATGCCGCGGATCCTGCACTCGATCGCGGATGCGTCCTCGTTCCAGTCAATCCTCCCGTCCTCGCGCTTTAACATCGGGGACCAGGTGGCAAGCGCATCATCCTGCTTTACCGGAGTGATCTCGCCCTTTTCTATTCCCTCCAGGGCATCGAGAAGGACCTCTCCTCCCAGCTCTGAGAGCTTGTCAAAAAGTGTCCCCGCCGTCTCCTTTTCGTCGAGAGGAACCTCCCTCTGCACCAGGATATCGCCGGTATCCAGCCCAGCCTCCATCTTCATTATGGTGATGCCGCTCACCTTTTCGCCGTTGATCACAGCCCACTGGATGGGTGCCGCTCCGCGGTACCTGGGAAGAAGTGATCCGTGAATATTCACACAGCCGAATCGGGGAATATCAAGAAGCGCCTGCGGCAGGATCTGCCCGTACGCAGCGACAACTATGATATCCGGCTCCAGATCCCTGATCCTCTCAAGGGCTTCGGGGTGTCTTACCTTCTCCGGCTGGAAGACCGGGATCCCGGCCCCAAGTGCGCATTCCTTCACCGGTGTTGCGACAGGCTTTGCGCTTCTCCCCTTACTCCTGTCAGGCTGCGAGATAACGAGAACCACCTCGTGACGGCTCCCGATCAGTGCCTTTAATGCCGGAACCGCAAAGTCCGGCGTTCCCATAAATATTACTCTCAATCCTCTTCTTCCTCTTCGTCGTCAAGGGGTTCCACATCCACCAGTCCGTCCTCCGCGAGCTCCACATAAAGATGCCCGTCCAGATGGTCAAACTCATGGCAGATCGCCCTTGCCATCAGGTCCGTCCCTTCAAATTCAAAGGGCTTGAGCTCCTCGTCATAGGCAAGGACCTTTACATACTGCGGCCTCGTCACCTGTCCCTGCTTGCCCGGGACGGAAAGACAGCCTTCCATGCCTGTCTGCTCGCCGGTTTTTTCAACAATGCGGGGATTGATGAAAACATGCGGCTCGTTTCTCTCCTCGCTGATGTCTATAACACAGATTCTCTTGAGCATGCCGACCTGGGGCGCGGCAAGCCCGACACCTGACGCGTCATACATCGTATCCAGCATATCCTCAATCAGGTTGCGGACCTTGTCCGTCATCTGTGTAACTTCCTTTGCCTTTTTTTCGAGGATCGGATCCCCGATCTGTCTGATTGTTCTGAGTGCCATACTGACCACCATTCCTGACTGACTTCGCAGTCTGTTAATACAAATATGATTACCAGCCGCTCATCGGATCAAAGTCGAACTGGATCCGGACATCGCCCCCGGAGGGCGTCTCCTGCAGCCGGGCAAAAAACGATTCCGCATCGTCTTTACAGCCTATCAGTGTATCATATTTATCTGATTTGATGTAAACAACATACCGATAGTCATCGCGAAGCTTCGCGACTGTCGCCTTCGCGGGGCCGATCGCGATAAAGGGTGCCGGCACCGCTCCCTCTGCCCTTGCGTCGGCGAGCTCACGGATCCTGCCTGCAGCGAGCTGCGCGTGTTCCTCACTCTGCGAGGTAATCTGGATTGCCAGCAGATGATAGGCGGGCGGATAATGAAGAAGATTCCTGTAGACAATTTCCTCCTCGTAAAAACCCCTGTAATCCTGGGCCGCAGCGTGCCTTATCGCGTAGTTCTCCGGCTCATAGGTCTGGATCACAACATCCCCGGGCAGCTGCGCCCTGCCTGCCCGTCCCGCCGCCTGCGTAAGGAGAGCAAAGGTTCTCTCCGCCGCCCTGTAATCATTCGCGTGCAGGGACATGTCGGCAAGAAGGATCCCGACAAGGGTAACCCTGGGAAAATCGTGGCCCTTTACAATCATCTGTGTGCCGAGCAGGATATCCGCCTCTTCATTGGCAAAGGAAGAAAGAATCCTCTCGTAGCTGCCCTTTTTTCTGGTTGTGTCCGCATCCATCCTCAGGACCCTGGCCTTCGGATACATTGCCGCAAGGGCCTGCTCGATCTGCTCGGTTCCCGCCCTGAAGCCTGAAATGTACCTGGACCCGCACTCCGGGCAGACATTTACCATCCTCTGCTCATAGCCGCAGTAATGGCAGACAAGGCGCGAGCCTGTATGCAGGGAAAGAGAGACGTCACAGTGCGGGCACTTTATAACATGCCCGCAGCTCCTGCAGGACACAAAGCCCGAATAACCGCGCCTGTTGAGAAAGAGCATCACCTGCTCGTTTTTCTCAAGCCTGTCGTTTATCATCTCCTGAAGCTTTGCGGAGAATATCGTGCGGTTCCCGTTTCTGAGCTCCGCCTTCATATCCGCAATACATACATTCGGAAGCGACCCGCCGGTCAGCCTTTTTGTCAGCTCGTACAGCCTGTACTGACCGCTCTTTGCCCTGTAGTAGGACTCCATGGAAGGTGTCGCCGACCCCAGGACGACAACGCCGCCGTGCATCTGCGCAATCCGGACCGCAATATCCCTCGCGTGGTATTTCGGCATGGATTCATTCTTGTAGCTGCTCTCGTGCTCCTCATCGATCACTATGACGCCGATCTTGTTAAAAGGGGTAAACAGCGCGGACCTGGGACCTATGATGACGTCGATTTCCCCGCGTCTGGCTCTCTCCCACTGGTCGCTCTTTTCTCCCTCCGACAGCGAAGAATTCATGACCGATACACGCTCTCCGAAGTGCCGGTAAAAGCGCAGCAGCGTCTGGTAGGTCAGGGCAATCTCGGGGATCAGCATGATCGCCTGTCTGCCGAGCCGCACCGCCTCCTCAATGATGGATATATAGACCTGCGTCTTGCCGCTTCCCGTAATTCCGTGGATCAGGCTGACCCGGACATCCGAATTCCCCAGAAGGTCTGCCATGACGCCGTCCACAATTCTCTTCTGCTCCGCGCTGAGAACATTGTCGTCACTGCCCGCGTCCCCGACGGTTACCGGGTTCCTGAGAGAGGAGCTCGTCACAATCTCTATGTCCTTCGCCTCCTTCATCGCTCTTAAGACCGCGGCGCTTATATGCAGCTTGTCGCAGATCAGGCTGTACGGCTGTACCGGCACCTCCAGGAGGCTCTCCAGGAGCCTTGCCCTCGCGACCTGGTGCTTTTTGATATAAACAGCGAGCTTTTCCTTTGCGCTGTCCTTATCAGGCAGAAGACGAACCTCTTTTGTCGTCACCGGCCTTACCTGCCCTCTTGAGGTAATCACTGCCTTCAGAGCCGATGTCATGGTCGAGCCGTATCTCTCCTTCATCCAGGCGGCAAGCCGGACGGATTTATCCCCTGTGGAATCACTCCCCTTTGTCCGTATATCCAGGATATCCTTAATTTTCTCATCCGGATAATCCGCATGGTCACGAAAACCCACAACATAGCCGGCACGGGTCTTTGCGCCCGCTCCGAAGGGCACCTCCACAAGGCTGCCCGTGTGAAGGCTTCCCTCAAGATACTCCGGGATCCTGTAGGTGAACGGCCGGTCAAGCTTTCCGGCGGATATATCAATTATTATGTCTGCGTATTTCGGCATGAAAGGCAGTTCCTTCACTGCGCGAGTATCTCGGCGATAAGATCTCTCTCATCCATCGGATACTTCACGCCTTTGATTTCCTGATAGTCCTCATGTCCCTTGCCTGCAAGGACAATGATATCTCCCGGCTCGCCGTTCTCAATCGCGTAGCGGATTGCCTCTTTCCTGTCAGGGATCTTCACGTATTTTCCGTCTGTTTTCCCGATGCCCGTCTCAATATCGGCGATGATATCCATCGGCTCCTCAAAGCGCGGGTTGTCGGAGGTTATGATTGTAAGGTCCGAGAGTCTGCCGGAGACCTCTCCCATCTCAAAGCGCCTGCTCCTTGAGCGGTTGCCCCCGCACCCGAACAGAGTCACCAGCCTGTGCGGCTGATACTCGCGGAGTGTTGTAAGAAGGCTCTCGAGCGCAACGGCATTGTGCGCGTAATCGATCATGAGGGTAAACTCATCGCTGACCTTCACCAGTTCGATCCTGCCCTTGGTATGCGCCCCCAGAAGCGCTGTCTTTATCTCCTCCTCCGGGACCTCAAAGTGCCTGCAGATCGCGATCGCGGCGAGCGCATTATATACGGAGAACCTGCCCGGCGCGGGAACCTCCGCGTGAAGGCTGATAAGCCCCGCGGTATCAAAGGATATTCCGAGCTCTCCCGGTTTTCTTACAAGCTGCATGTTCTCGGCACGCAGGTCATTCCCACTCCCGAGCCCGTACGTCTCCACCGTGCACGTATGGCCCTTCAGGACTTCATCCACATGGGGATCATCCCCGTTCATGATGCCCTTCCTGCACTGCCTGAACAGCCTGCTCTTGCACTCGAGGTATTCTTCAAAGCTGGCATGCTCGTCCGGGCCGATGTGGTCGGGCGAGAGGTTTGTGAACACTCCGATATCATAGACAATCCCCGCGCAGCGGTCGAGCTTGAGCGCCTGGGAGGACACCTCCATCACAACGGCCTGAACGCCGTCATCCGCCATATCCTTAAGGATCTTCTGGAGCTCGAGGGACTCCGGCGTCGTATTGTTCGCATGTACATGGACATCATGCCAGGTGTGTTCAATCGTCCCTATCAGTCCTACGTCAACTCCCGCCTTCGAGAGAATCGACCTGACAAGATAGGTTGTTGTAGTCTTGCCCTTTGTCCCGGTAATCCCGATCATTGTGAGCCTTCTCGAGGGATGGCCGTAAAACGCGGATGATACCAGCGCCATCGCATGCCTCGTATCCGGGACGAGGATCTGGATCACCCCGCCCTCAAGGCAAAGAGGCCTCTCGACAAGAAGGGCCGCGGCTCCCTTTGCCGCGACATCCGGGGCATAACTGTGTCCGTCGCTCCTTGCGCCCGCAATGCAGAAAAACAGGCATCCCGGGCATGCCTTCCGGGAATCATTAATAACATCCGAAATATCTGTAAGAAGCGCTTCTTCTTCCTGCCGCCCGGAAAGCGGGTTCCCGCCCGCGTTAAGAAGCCTGAACTCTAAACCATCCGTCAAATCCTTTAATTTCATCCTGTCCCCTCCGGATCATTTCACTGGAAGGCTCCTGTGCCTTCCGCCGTGGATTATTGTACCACACAAGGACCACTGCCATGCGGCTGCGCTCCCGCTTATTCCGAGTTTATAAAATCATTATATTTTTTCTTGATTCTTTTGAGGATGTACACATTTTGAACACAAGTCCCCTGTATTATTTAAACCGTAGTAAGTATTGATTTATTACTCACTATCTCCCCCCTCATAAGAAATGAAGAAAGCACCGGAAGGTGCTTTTTGCATTTCGTCAGATCATGTAGAATAGTAGAGGAGCCTCTTACACCGGCTCCGCAGCAGAACATAACAGGCAATTCTTCAGGAGGGAATGAATATGAATCAGGCAGCAAAAAAAGCAGCAGCTCTTTGTCTTTCGTTTGTCCTGGCACTGGCGCTTGTCATGCCGCTCGGCGCCGGACGCCTTATCGTCAGCGCCGCCGCAAAGACATACAATGATGCGGGTTACTATACTCTGACATACTTCGAAGAGGAAGGCGAGGAAATCGATCCCTCCTTCCTTTCGGCGCTCGGAGTAGAGATCGGCCTCGTCCTTGAAGAGGGCGGAACCGGCTTTATTTATTACACAAACGAGATCCAGGAGCTCACCTGGTACGACGGTGTAATCTCCACCGAGGGCGAGGATTCGAAATACACGCTCAAGGACGGGACTCTTCACATGGAGGAGGATGAGGGCGAAATCGTCATGGAATTTGAAAAGTCCTCCGACAAGGCTCCTACAAGGAAGGAAGTGTCTCAGATGAAGACACTGGACGAGCGTCTGGAAAGCGGCGAAATCTCCGAGGATGAGATCCTGGAGATGCTCGGCGGATCCCTGGGCGAAGAGATCGAGAACGAGGACAGCTATGAGCCGCGCAATATTGTCGCGGTCAGTGACGTCGATGCCCTGATGAGCTCTCTTGAGAGCAATACGACTGTCTACCTGATGCCCGGAACCTACAACATTACAGAGTGGCTCGACTCCCAGAAAAAGCTGGCGTCCTGGGATGAAGACAAGATGGATTCTCTTACGGCCGGCATCTACAAAGAGGAAGTTTTTGACGGAGACCAGGCTGTAATCTACGATGTCGACGACCTGACAATCACTTCCCTTCACAGGAACGATCCGGCGGAAATCGTAATCGAGCCCCGCTACGCAAATGTATTTTCCTTTAATGACTGCGACGGACTCGTGATCGACAGCGTGGTTCTCGGCCACACGCCCGATGAAGGCAGCTGCACCGGCAATGTCGTTGATCTCAACTTCTGCTACAATGTGGACATCAGGAATTCCGAGCTCTACGGATGCGGCACATACGCCCTGAGCATGGACTCCTGCTATAACGTCGATGTCGAAGACTGTGACATCCATGACTGCACCTATGGCTGCGCGGATATCTATTCTACTGACCTTCTGAACTTCTCAAGATGCGATTTCCACAACTGCAGAGAGTTCACGATGTTCTCTTTTGACAGCTGCACAGAGATCAATTTCATCGGCTGCTCCTTCAAAAAGCTTGACGGCGAACTGTTCTCGGCAGACGACAGCGATGTCTTCATCATGATGTGCGATTTTGACAAGGCGGCAAGACGCTCCCTTGAAGACAATGATGAATACGGCGAGAACATCACTGTGATCGATGACTTCCCGGAAAAGTAAATACCGGAACAGAAGCGATAACCGGGTGAATTGGAATACCGGACGGCAGCCGCCGCCCGGTATTTTTGTTTTTACTCACTTTGCGAAATCTTTCCAGCTGCTTTACTTTTCCTGCGAAGCCGTCTTCGCTCCTTCTCCAGCCTCACCATCTCCTGCTGTCTTTCCATCTCTTTGTCCTGCTCTTCGAGCTCGCTGTCGGAGAGCATCCTCAGGATCAGCTTTCCGGCAACGCCGCTGGTCTCCTGCGACTTCTCATAAAGATAGCCGAAAACGGAAAACACCAGGGCTCCGACCAGGTTGACCAGAAGGTCCTTCATTGTATCGACAATACCGACATCAAGATATCCGTTTTCAACAATATAGCTCTGGCCTGACCGGGTTTCGATGATCGTGCGGGTTATTCCCGATATCCTGAACGGGATCTGGGAACGCGTCACATCCATCGTGACAGACCCAATGTCCCTGATAATGAAATCCTTCTGCATGTCAAGGTAAAACACCTGGTCAGCAGAAAACTCGATAAACTCCCAGACGACACCGATTGTCATGGAAAAGCAGAAAGACACTATGGCAAGATACAGCGGCGAAAGGCTCATCCTGGAGCTGTTCCTGTTGAGCATTTCCACCAGTGAAAAACCGATAGCGGCACACAGGAACCCGTTCAGGACATGCAGCATTGTATCCCAGCCCGGTATCGCCGTGTAGTAATGGTTGACCTCTCCCATGATCTCCGCGGCAAATATAAAGCAGTAAATGACAGCTTCAAACAGCGGCGGGATATCTACCTTCAGCCTTTCTTCGAAGAAGGCGGGAAGAAGGAAGAGTAAAAGAGACAGCAGACACAGCGCCAGGCCTTCAAAGTTAGCCTGAAAAAAACTGCGGATTGCCGTAAGAATAACCAGCACCCGCAGTATTGAATAGACTATGAATGTATTTCGGTTGAGCCGGATCCTGTTTTGCAGATGTTTCGCAAAGCCGCGTGGATCAAACTTCATGGAATAACCTTATTTTTTCTTTCTGGATGTCTTCTTTACATTTACTTCTTTCTTCAGAGAAGCGCCGGCACGGAAACGGGGGGCCTTGGAAGCCTTGATCTTAATCTTCTTGCCGGTTCTGGGATTGATGCCGGTCCTTGCTTCACGCTGTGTGACATCAAAAGTACCAAAACCGATCAGCTGGACATTCTCGCCCTTTGCCAGCTCTTCCTCGACAGTCTTTACGAAAGCGTTCAGGGCAGCCTCTGCATCCTTCTTTGTGATCTCGGCGCTGTCCGCAATCGCAGCAATCAGTTCTTTCTTGTTCATGGATTAACCTCCTTTAAACAATTTACAGCCCGCACGTTTATTGGGCTTTTCAGCTTATATGCATTGAGTATAGCATACTGCTGCGATGCATACCATGCCGGCATCAATATTTGTCTGATTTTTCGAACAAAACGATGGTTTCAACACCTGTTGTCCATACAAACTGGTCTATCGACACTCCGCGGACCGGCCTGTACCCCGCTTTTATGAAATACGGGATATCCCTTGCAAGGCTCGTAGGCTTGCAGGAAATATAAAGAATATTCCGGACACCGTAGGAAAGGATCTTCGGCAGGGCCTTCGGATGAATCCCGTCCCGGGGAGGGTCCAGGATGATAAGGTCAGGCCTTGTCCCGATCTCATCCAGTACCTCAAGCACATCTCCGGCGATGAATTCGCAGTTGTCAATGCCGTTGCGGACGGCGTTTTCTTTTGCCGCTTCCACTGCCTCGGGCACAATTTCAACGCCGATCACCCTGTCCGCGACCGGAGACATCAGCTGGGCGATGGTCCCGGTGCCGCAGTAAAGATCAAAAACAACCGGCTTTGCCGCCTCTTTACGGCTTGCCAGCGCCTCCAGGACATACTGCCTTGCCTTAGTGTACAGAAGCTCCGCGCCGCTGCTGTTGGGCTGGAAAAAGGAAAACGGCGTCACAATAAAGAGCAGTCCCAGAAGCGTTTCTTCAAACCATTTTCTCCCGTACAGGACTGCAGTCCCGTCATCCCGGACAATATCTGCCGGCGAGAGGTTCCTTGTGTGCAGGACTCCCGCGATCTCTCCCGAAAGATCCAGAGACACCATGCGGTCCGAGAAATCCCTCAGCAGTTCTTCCTCTGTCATGCCCGAAAGTCCGGGCCACTCTGCGGTGATGAGATCAATGAGGATCTGCCCTGTATGGGAGGCCTTCCTGACAAGAAGGTGTCTTAAATACCCTTCCTTTTTCATGCGGTGATAGTACGGCACGCATCTGTCCGCGAAAAAGTCTCTCGCAGCGCTTACGATGCTGCGGTAGTCTTTGTCCGTGATTACACACCCGCCGGCGTCAGTGACATCGTAAAAGCTGCCCCTTCGATGCATCCCGAGCGTGAGAGGGCCGTCCTTAATCTCATCCCCGAAGCTGAATTCCATTTTGTTGCGATATCCGTACAGCACCGGTGACGGCAGGGCGCCCTCAAACCAGCCGGCCGGATCCCCGCACTCATCTTCCGTCGCGCTCTTAACGGCGTCCGACAAAAGCTTCCGGACCTGCTCCTCTTTAATCTTCAGCTCCTCCTCCCAGGGGAGCGGAAGATACAGACAGCCGCCGCACTTTCCGTAGGACGGGCATTCCGGTTTTCTCTCGGAGGGTCCCGGCTCAGTCACCTCAAGAAGCGTTCCCAGGATTCTGCCGCCGCGCTTTTTTGCGATGCGAAAGCGCACTTTCTGCCCCGGCAGGGCGTTCTTTACTTCACACTCAAGCACCTCATCCGGGGTCCGGACACAGACTATTCCCTTATTCGGAAAACGGATCCCGATAACGGTTCCTTCGGCGGTCTCACCCTTCTTCATCGGCCTTTATGTCTTCTTCCTCTTCGTAGTCGTCTTCGTAAACCTCATCGTCATACCCTTCATAATAGTCCGGCTGGAAAAACCGGTACAGAGCATAGGCTATCAGGGCGATTACGAGGATGGCGCCTGCCAGGATCAGGACAGTCTTCAGCACCTTCAGCCAGGTGCGTCCTCTTTCCTGCGCACGGTCGATCTTCGACGCAGCACTTCCCAGTTTTTTCATTCCATCCAGTATACTGATCAACTGTTCCCTTTCCATAATTTCCTCCCTGCCGCAGATATCCTGCGGTATGCGTACTGCGGATCTTTATATTTTTTCAAGCTTTGCGAACGCGGCGTACATGATCTTCTGTCCCGCATCTTCAAAGCTTACCTTTACTTTATAATCCTTCGGCCCCTGTTCAATAGACTCCACTCTGCCGATGCCGTATTTGACATGTCTTACCATGTCTCCGACTTCATAGTCCGGTCTGCCTCCCGCCGGGACCCCCCTGTTGAGTCCGGACAGTCCCGCCGACACCCTTGCTATGTACGGCTTTTTCCTGTCATCTGTGTGAGGCTTTACATAAACCGCCTTCGGTCTTGCCGGACGGGATTTTCTGTTTTCCCACGGCATCGGGCCGTCCTCATCCTCATCTTCATCATTTCCGGGGCAGAACCCTCCCGGCTTCTCGTCGAGAAGCTCCTGCGGAATCTCAAGGACAAAACGGCTCACGGCATTGTGCTGCCACTCGCCCCTCTGCATTCTGGACTGGGCGCAGGTGAGCGTGAGTTCATCCTTCGCGCGGGTGATACCGACATAGGCAAGACGGCGTTCCTCCTCCATCTCATCCGGATCATCGGACTGCGCGATCATGCTGCCCGGAAACAGTCCCTCCTCCATGCCTGCCAGATAAACCCGGGAGAACTCAAGGCCCTTAGCGCTGTGCAGCGTCATCAGAAGCACCTTCTCCCTGCTGCTGTCCACCTGGTCGATATCCGCGACCAGTGAAACCTCTTCAAGGAAACCTGCAAGGAGAGGCGAATCGGACTGATCGCTGTCAAGGACAGATTCCTCATAGGCTGCCGCCTTGGAGATCAGTTCATCCAGATTTGCCATCCTGTCGCGGACACTCTCATCATCATAGTCCTGCAGATAGGCCTCATACTCTGTCTCGCTGATGATCCTGCTGATTGTATCCTCAAGACTCCCCGTCTGCGCGGTTTCGCGGAGCATGTGGATCAGGTCTGTAAACGGACGCAGCTTTGCCGCGGCTTTTCTGAGCTCGGAAGGAACAGGTATGCCCCCCTCTCCCACAGCGCCGCTTTCCGTCTCCCCCGCTATTGTCTCCATTGCGGCGAAAAAGCTGATCCCGGCGGCATCCGCATAGTCCGCCACTCTGTCGATCGTAGTCTTTCCGATTCCTCTTTTCGGGACGTTGATGATACGTCTTGTACTGATATCATCCCTGGCATTGTCGATGGTCCTGAGATAACTCAGGATGTCCCGTATTTCCATCCTGTCGTAGAAGTTATGTCCCCCGACAATCGTGTACGGAACCGAATGCATCACCATCCGCTCTTCAATCAGGCGCGCCTGGGCGTTTGTCCTGTAAAGAACGGCAAAATCATTATAGGTAAGCCGTCTGTCGTCCCTGAGCTGCCTGTCGATGTCGCGGGCAATGAAGTCTGCCTCATCCTGCCCGCTCGCAAACTGGCGGAAATGAACCTTCTTTCCTTCCTCGCGGTCCGTCCAGAGCTTTTTGTCCTTCCTGCGGGAGTTGTTGGCAATAACCGCATTCGCCGCCTTAAGGACATTGCCGCAGGAGCGGTAATTCTGCTCAAGGCGCACGACAAAAGCATCCGGGAATACCTTCTCAAAATCCAGGATATTGCGGATATTTGCGCCGCGGAACTTATAGATCGACTGGTCGTCGTCGCCGACGACGCAGAGATTCCTGTATTTTGCCGCAAGTCTGCGGATGATCTCGAACTGCGCCGTATTCGTGTCCTGATACTCATCCACCATGATGTAGCGAAAACGCTCCTGGTAGTTCTCAAGGACATCCTCCCGGGCGCTGAAGAGCTCCACGGTCTTTACCAGAAGGTCGTCAAAGTCAAGCGCGTTCGCCGCGGCGAGCTCTCTTTGATACTCCTCGTAGGCATTCCCCGTCAGGATACTGATGTAATCCGACTTGTGGGTATCCTTATAGTTGTCGGGAGTGATCAGCTCGTTTTTTGCCGCGGATATCGCGGCAAGGATCGCCCTCTCCCTCACAACCTTTGTATCGATGCCGAGTTTGGCGCAGACCTGCTTCATCAGCGCTCTCTGGTCATCCGTATCATAAATCGTAAAGTGATTGTCGTAGCCGATCAGGTCAATGTGTCTTCTCAGTATGCGGACACACATGGAGTGAAAGGTCGAAATCCAGATGCTCTCGGAGCCAAAACCGATCAGCCTGTCGACGCGCTCTCTCATTTCGCCCGCCGCCTTGTTCGTAAAGGTTATGGCAAGGATGTTCCACGGGCTGACATTCATCTCATCCATCAGATAGGAAATCCGGTGCGTGATCACCCTTGTCTTTCCGCTCCCGGCGCCGGCCAGGATCAGTACCGGTCCCTCTGTACAAAAGCAGGCTTCCTGCTGCTCTTTGTTTAATGAATCATATATACTCATCTGTTATTCCTGCCGGCCTGCTTTTTTCTCATCAAAGATCCGGTCAATCATTCTTTCTATAAAAAGCTTGCGGATATAAATATCCGCACTCATCCTGCATAAGAGGTCAAAGGTCTGCAAAAGGTCCTTATCGTCACTGTCGGCATCCGGGAAGGAGTGCCTCGAAGCCTCAAATTGCGCCGCCGCGCTGCTGACAACGGACTGCATGCTCTCGCCGAGATTCCCGTAGACCTCCTCATAGATTTCCCGGAGCGTGTACCGAGCCTCTTTTCCGGAATCCTCACACGGTTTCCCGGCTTTTGCGGCCCTTTTCTTCTCCCTGTCCCTTCCGGCGCCTGCTGCGCCGCAGAGGTCCTTTAAAGGAGCAAGGACCGTGCGGATATCCCCGATCGACAGAAAACTCTTCATGTAATAAATAAAGAGAAGAAGGACCATCTGGTCCATGCCGTACTTTTTGCGTACCGGCGGGATCAGAAGGTCACTTTTTGCGTAGTTGTTGATCATCGTCTTGGTGAGGATCTTGTCGTTTTCAGGATCTCTCGCGTACGGGGACAGGCGCTTATCCATAAAGGTTGTGACCTGGTCCATATACAGTTCGATATCCGGGATATCATCGGTGCTGATATAGCCAAAGCTCTCCACCAGCTCGTAAAACGCCTTTTCCAGCGTGTCAATATCATAATCCATGGTCAGTTCTCCGGCGGAATGGGCCTTACACAGCCTTTTTTACTGCAGCAGCCTCGCCTTTAAGCTGCGCCGCATTCTGCAGCGCGAGCTCGGTTATTTTATCGCTTCCGAGCAGCCTTGCCACCTCAGCGGTACTCTCCTGCTCAGTGAGCCGGCGCACATGAGTCACCGTCCTGTCCTTTACGGTTTCCTTCGCGATCAGGTAGTGGCTGTCCTCCATCGCGGCAATCTGCGCAAGGTGAGTGATGCACAGGATCTGATGATCCTTCGCAAGGCTTCCCAGCTTTTCAGATACCTTCCACGCGGTCTGGCCGCTGATTCCGCTGTCAATCTCATCGAAGATAAATGTATTGATCTCATCCTTTCCGGCAAAGACTGTCTTGAGGCCCAGCATAATGCGGGACAGCTCGCCGCCGCTTGCGATCTCGTCGAGAGGCCTGAGTGCTTCTCCGGGATTCATGGAAATATAGAAGGTGACCCTGTCGTACCCGTCAGGTCCCATGAATTCCTCACCGGAGCGGATATCCGTCTCAAAACGCACCTGGTTGAAATTCAGATCCCTGAGGGAGGCGGCGAGATTCTCCGCAAAAACTTCGGACGCGCCGCGGCGCACGCCGGACAGCTCCCTGCAAAGCTTTTCAAATTCCTTTTCCTTCTCCTCAAGCTTCCGCAAAAGGCGCTTTCTTGCGGCCTCGTAGTCCGAAAGGTCCTCAAGCCTTTTCTCTTTTCTGCTTTTTTCGTCCAGTATCTTCTCTATGGAATTGCCGTACTTGTCCTTCAGATGATTGATCAGGTTGAGTCTTTCCTCGATTTCATGAAACTCTTCCGGATCAAAAGACAGATCCCCGATATAATCCGAGAGTGCTCTTGAGAAGTCGCTTAACAGATCGTCGATCTCCGAAAGCTGGCCCGTAATTTCATCCAGCTTCGGATCGATCCCTTCCACGGAGGAAAGTTCACGAAGCGCCCGCCCGATCTGCGACGAGGCGTCGCTCTCGCTCTCAAAAACAAGACCTCCGGCCATGCCCGCTGCCTCGCTGAGTCTCCTGAAGCCCGCCATCCTTCTGTAGCGGGTTTCCAGCTCCTCGTCCTCTCCCTGTCTGAGGGAGGCTTCCTCGATCTCCCGGATCTCATAGGAGATAAGATCAATCTCTCTTGCCCTTGCGGCCTCGTCAAGGTCGCTGCTTTCAAACTCGGCGCGAAGGCTTTTCAGCTCCTGCCATGCGGCAGCAATCCTGTCCCTGAGCTTTGCGGCATCGCTCCCCGCAAATTCATCCAGGACCTTAAGCTGCGCCGATCTCTTAAGAAGCTTCTGGTTTTCCCTCTGTCCGTAGACATCGATCATAAGCTGGGAAATCTCCCGAAGCTGCTTTAATGTAACTGTTTCCCCTTCTACTGTGCACTGACTCCTGCCGGGATAGATCCGTCTTTTGATCAGCACCGTATCCTCTTCGGATACCTCAACACCCATTTCGTACAGAGCCTGTCTTTGTCTTTCACTGTCCGGCCTGAAGGTAAGCTCAACAAGGGCGTATTCGGCGCCGGTGCGGATGATACCGCCGTCGGCCTTCGCGCCCAGCGCAAGGTTGACGGAGCCGATGATAATCGACTTGCCCGCGCCCGTCTCACCGGTAAGAATATTCAGCCCGTCAGTAAAGCTGACCTCCTCTTCTTCTATGAGAGCCAGATTTTTCACATGTAAGCTCAGCAGCATTCTAAATTAATCACCCTTTTCAATATGCGGCGAAAGCTCCGTCTAGACCAGTTCCCGCAGCCTTCCCTTCAGCGCGGTGGTATCCTCAACGGTCCTGACCGCCACCATGATGGTATCATCGCCGGCGATACAGCCGACCACTTCCGGGAAATGCAGTGAATCCAGAGCAGCGGCTACCGCCATCGCCATTCCGGAGACTGTCCTGATCACAAGGATATTCTGGGCCTGGTCCATGGAAACAAATCCGTCCCTGAGAACGCGGACGAACTTTTCACTCAGCTTGTCGGAGCTTGGCGCCATCGCGACGTATTTCTGCTTCTCCCCGTGACCTCTGGTCTTTGCCAGCTTGAGTTCCTTGATATCCCGCGAAACAGTGGCCTGCGTCACATTAAAGCCGCTGTCCGCAAGGGCTGCAGCCAGGTCCTCCTGCGTCTCGATATCCCTGCTCGCGATTATTTCAAGGATCTTTTCCAGTCTCTTCTGTTTAATCTGCATTATCGTTCTGTCCCCTCTGTTTACAGCCTTCCAGCCATTCCTCCCATCAGCTCAAAGGCTGCTTCTAATTCGTCATCTTTCTGTGAAGCGTTTCCAAAAAGCTCCTCTTACCGAGGCGGATCAGCTTTGCCACTCTGTCAGAGCTTCTGATATTCACGACATCCCCGCACACAAGCGGTAATTCCTTCTCTCCGTCAATTGCGGCTTCCGCGACCGGTATGCCATCCCCAAGGTCTCCTCCGATGCGGACGGATATCACATCCTCCGCCGACAGGACAATCGGCCTTGAAGTCAGGGTGTGCGGACAGATCGGCGTAAGAAGGATCATCCTCGCGGAGGGTTCGACAATCGGCCCTCCCGCCGACAGGTTGTATGCCGTGGAGCCTGTGGGGGTGGACACAATTACTCCGTCCGCCTTGAATGAATACAGCGGCTCGCCGCCCACGAAAATATCATAGCTCATGATCCTTAACGGACCTTTCCTGGAAAACACGATATCGTTCAGGGCCGGCATGTCCGAGCCGGAATCAGGTCCGCCGCCCGCCTTGCGCGCTTCCAGGAGCATCCTGTCTTCAACTTCGTATTCGCCGGAAAAAACACGGCTCAGCGCGCTCTTCCAGTCTCTTTTGTCAATCTCGGCAAGGTAGCCGAGCGTTCCCAGGTTGATGCCGAGGATGGGAATCCCCCTGCAGGTTGAGAGCGCGGATGCCCGCAGGACCGTGCCGTCGCCCCCGAGCACCAGGACACAGTCCGTATCCTCGCCGATCTCGTCCGTGCTGACACTGACGCCGTTCCGGACCGCGAATTCAATCACCGCGGCGGCGAACTCTCCTTCCGGATCCTTAATACTGTTCGTTATTAGATGCATCCTGCGTATGGTATCCATAATCAGCAGCCTCTGTAAGTAAAAATACGTATTGTCCTTCAGTGGTCCAGAGCGGCATGAGATGCCTCCACTGTTTTCCCGGCGAGCGCCGAAAGAGTATCCCCGGAAAGCGCCCTCGGGCCATCCTGACTGCAGCCTTCTGCTGTCTGCGCCGGCACCTTTTCACCCGTTTTCCGGATATGCATCAGGTACTCTATGTTGCCCTCCGGCCCGCGGATCGGCGAATAATCAAGCCCCAGTATTTCAAAGCCGCACTGCGCCGCCGTCTTAAAACACTCTTCAATGACCTCGAGGTGAACCTTCGGATCCCTGACGACGCCTTTTTTACCCACCTTCTCTCTTCCTGCCTCGAACTGCGGTTTGATAAGGCACACCATCTCCGCGCCATCTTCAAGAATCGCATAAGCCGCGGGCAGTATCCTTGACAGGGATATGAAGGATACATCCACCGAGGCAAAGGAAGGCGTCCTGTCCAGGTCCTCAGGCCTAAGATAGCGGAAATTGGTCTTTTCCATGCAGCAGACCCGACCGTCGTTTCTGAGCTTCCAGTCGAGCTGTCCGTAGCCGACATCGATCGAATATACGTATGATGCGCCGTTCTGGAGCATGCAGTCCGTAAAGCCTCCCGTGGAAGCACCGATATCCATGCAGATTTTTCCCTTCAGGTCAATGGGAAATACCTGCAGGGCTTTTTCGAGCTTGAGCCCGCCCCTGCTGACGTACCGGAGCGTTTCCCCTCTTACTTCGATGGTGATCTTCTCCGGGTCAAAGCTTGCGCCGGGCTTGTCTTCTTTATTTCCGTTCACATAGACAATGCCTGACATCAGCATTGTCTTTGCCCGTTCCCTGGATGGCGCAAAGCCGCCTTCCACGAGCAGTATGTCAATTCTCTGTTTCATAGCTGCCGCTCCCGGATCCCGGGCCCGCATCATCAAGGGCTTCGATAATCCGGTTATAAACACCTTCCGTATCGATTCCGAGCTCCTTCTTAAGCCTGTCACAGCTGCCGTGCTCGATAAATCTGTCAGGAATCCCGATCCTGAGGACATTCCCGGCTGCATGGTTTTCCAGGACCCACGCCTCGACATGTTCGCCGAAGCCGCCGCTTAAGATATTCTCCTCCATTGTCACAAGGAGCCGGTGCTCCGGCAGGAGCTCTCGAAGCACTTCCTCGTCGAACGGCTTCGCAAAGCGGGCGTTGACAACGCTGCAGCTGATTCCTTTTTCCTCAAGAAGCGCGGAAACATTCCACGCAGTCTCAACCATCGAGCCCAGCGCGAATAAAAGGACATCCCTTCCTCTCTTTAAAATCTCTGCTCTGCCGACCTCGACAGGCGCGCGCATCTGTTCGAGTCCGTCCCACGCATATCCCCTCGGATAGCGGATCGCGACGGGATGCTGATAAGCAATCGCGAATTTCAAAAGGTCAGATATCTCCCACTTATTCTTGGGCGCTGCGATCACCAGGTTAGGAATCGACATGAGATAGGACAGATCCTGGATTCCCTGGTGTGTAACGCCGTCCTGCCCTACAAGCCCTGCCCTGTCTATGGCAAAAACCACGGGAAGGTCCTGCATGCATACATCATGGGAAATCTCGTCGTACGCGCGCTGCAGGAATGTGGAATAGACAGCCACTACGGGCTTCATTCCGCCGACCGCCAGTCCCGCGGCAAATGTCACCGCGTGCTCCTCCGCGATTCCGACGTCAAAGAATCTTTCGGGATAAATATTGCGGAAGCGCTTAAGTCCCGTTCCGTCCGCCATCGCGGCCGTAATCGCGACGACGCGGTCATCGCGCTCCGCCATCTTGATCATTACCGTAGAGAAAACATCGGTATAGCTGACCGCACTCGAATTCTTCGGAAGCCCTGTCTCAATCTCAAAGGGCGCAATCCCGTGAAATCTCGCAGGGTGTTTCTGCGCCGGCGTATATCCCTCGCCCTTATTGGTAAGAACGTGGACCACAACCGCCTTACGGATCCGCTTCGCGTCCTGGATTGCCTTTTTTACCTGCATGGCGTCGTTCCCGTTGACAGGTCCGAGATAGGTAATACCCAGTTCTTCAAAGAGCATTCCCGGCAAAAATACCGATTTTACCGCGTTTTTAGCGCGGCGGATCCTGGTTACCGCCACCGGGTTCTTTTCATTCAGCGAGTTGAACACCTTATCCCTGAGGTCCAGATACTTGCTGGACGAGCGGATTCCGTTCAGATAGGTGTGCATTCCTCCGATGTTTTCGGAGATGGAGCGGTTGTTGTCGTTAAGGACGATGATAAAATTCGTGTTCAGCTGGGAGGCGTTGTTCAGGCCCTCATAAGCAAGACCCCCGGTCAGCGCCCCGTCGCCGATGACCGCAACGATGGTTCTTTTTTCTTCCAGGAGATCTCTTGCCTTTACAAGGCCAAGACCCGCCGATATCGATGTCGAGGCATGCCCTGTGTCGAAGGAATCGCACGGACTCTCCGAGCGCTTGGGAAACCCTGCCATTCCTCCATAGGCGCGGAGAGTGTCAAACCCGTCCTTCCTTCCTGTCAGGAGCTTGTGTGTATAGGACTGGTGTCCCACATCCCAGATAATCTTGTCATTCGGCAGGTTCAGTGCCAGATGCAGTCCCATGGTGAGCTCCACCGCTCCGAGATTGCTGGCAAGGTGTCCTCCGGTAACACTGACCTTCTCGACAAGAAAATCCCGGATTTCCTGTGCCAGAAGAGGATACTGCTCCTGCGGGATCTTTTTGATGTCTCCGCATTTATTTATACTGTCAAGAAGCTCACCCATAGCTATTTCCCTTTGCTGAGCCGTTAGTTTCTCTTACCTGTTCCTGCCTGTCATGCTCTCCAGCAGCATCGGAAGGAACCGGTCCTTCAGCGGGAGACCTTCCAGAAGCTCAAGCGCTTCATCTGTAAGTTCCCTTACCTTTTCGCCCGCTCCGTCAAGACCGTGAAGCGTCACGTAGGTTACCTTCCCTTCCTCCGCGTCTTTCCCGATCGTTTTGCCGAGTTCTTTCTCGGTTCCCGTGACATCGAGGATGTCGTCCCGGATCTGGAACGCGAGTCCGATGTTATCCGCAATCACGGCAAGCGCATCGATATCCTTCTGCGGAGCGCCGCCGAGAATTGCTCCGATCGTAAAACCGGATTCAATCATCGCTGCAGTCTTATGGCTGTGAATATAAAGGAGCTCCTCCTCGTCTGTCTCCTGCGGATGAAGCGACGTCTGGATCTCCGCGCACTGTCCTCCAACCATGCCGTAGATTCCGGCATTTCGGGCGAGTACATCCAGTGCCCGTGATACACGGCCAAACGCTGCCGCGGCATCCCCGCACCCTTCACACACCTTCAGCGCGCCGAGAGCGGTCTCATACGCATAGTTTAACAGGCCGTCCCCCGCAATTACAGCCATACCGTCGCCGTATACATTCCAGGTGGTCTTCCTGCCGCGCCTGTACTCGTCGTTGTCCATTGCCGGAAGGTCATCATGCACCAGCGAATAGGTATGGATCATCTCAAGCGCCGCCATAAACGGCTCGTACAGCGAAGGCGCGGCTGTGTACATCATCGCGGTTTCGCGGATCAGCAGGGGGCGCAGGCGCTTTCCTCCCGCAAGGACCGAATAATTCATGGCCTCAATGACACGCCGGGCATAGCCCTCCTCCTTCGGAAGGAAACGGCGCACAATTTCGTCCGTCACCTGCGTGCGTACATCCAGTTCTTTTTTAAACCAGGCAGTATTATCCATTTCTTTCTCCCGCAGATCCTGTCAATGAAATTCTTCCAGTTCTCCCCCGGCGTTCATTTGCTGAACCTGCTTTTCCACGCGGTCGATCTTCTCATTGCAGTATTTCAGAAGCTTCATGCCCTCTTCATATCCGGCAAAGGATTCCTCCAGCGTAATGCCTTCCTCCTCCATCCTGCCGAGAATCTCCTGGAGTCTTGCAAAAGCTTCTTCTATTGTCATCTCAGGACTTTCACCCTGCTGCTTATCCTTGTTCATTTCCTGCGTTTCCATATATGGCCGACTCCTCCACCTTTTCAACACGGACATCCATTCTGCCGTCCCTTACGCGGACCGCAAGAAGGTCGCCTTTCTTCACCGTCTTTACGCTGGCAACCGAGCAGCCCTGCGCGTCACTGATAAACCCGTAGCCGCCGGAGAGCTTTAATACCGGCGAGTACTGCTCGAGCTTTGCCGCCGCAAGAGCGAGGCGGTGACGGTAAAGTCCTGTCGTATTCAGCATTATCCTTGTCAGGTCCTCCGCGTCCATCAGCCTCATATGCCAGTCGCGAAGCGTCCTGTCCATCGAAGCGCGCAGCTTTTCACAGATCCTGTCCGCATGGAGTCTTCTTTCGCGGACCTGCTGCGCAGGGGAAAGAAGGCGGAGTTCTCTGTAGTATCTGCCTGCACTCTCTCGGCAGGAGGAGAGCTTTTTGCTCATTCTTCTGCTCAGCGCATCCTGCAGACCAAGAAGCTCATCTTCAAAGCGCTGCAGCTCAAAGACCGCTAGTTCTGCCGCCGCGGAGGGGGTCGGAGCGCGAAGGTCCGCGACATAGTCCGTGATTACGGTATCCGTCTCATGCCCTACGGCTGAAATAACCGGTGTCGAGCACTCGAATACCGCCTGTGCCACGGCTTCCTCGTTAAACGCCCACAGATCCTCGAGTGAGCCTCCTCCGCGGCCTATGATAATAACATCGATGCCGCTGAGTGAGAGCTGCTTGTCACGGGCGGGGTCTTCCGGCAGGATTCCGAGATATTTACCATCCCGGTCAAACCTCATGTGGTCCAGCGCGTATATACCGTTTATGATGCTGCGCGGCGCGTCGTCTCCCTGGACAATCGCCGGAAAGAGAATGATCTGCACCCCGGGATTGCGTCTTGTCGCGATATTGATAATATCTCTGACGGCCGCCCCGGTCGGCGCGGTCACGACGCCGAGTCTCTTAATGTAGCGGGGGACCTGCTGCTTGTACTGCTCGTCGAACATTCCCATTTCTTCGAGCTTTTTCTTGAGCATCTCATATTTCTCATTGAGGAGCCCTACACCGTCCCGGATGATCTGGTCGGCATACAGCTGATAGCTTCCGCCCCGCTCATAGACATCGACACTGCCCGATACTATGACCTGGTCTCCCTCTTTCATGGGAAAAGAAAGGCCTCTTCGACGGCCTGCAAACATAATGCAGGACAGCGTCCCGGAGGCGTCCTTCAATGTGAAATAGATATGTCCGGATGTGTGATATTTACAGTTGCTGACCTCTCCGCGCACCATAATCCTGCGAAGAAGGAAGTCCTGCGAGAACATCCGTCTGATGTAGGCATTTACCTGGCCTACCGAGTAAACGTTTCCTGCCATCACGCGAACTTAGCCAACACCCCGTTTACAAAAGAGCCTGCATTCTCGTCGCCGAACTTCTTGGCAAGCTCAACCGCCTCGGAAATCGCAACACCCGCAGGCACCTCGTCGTCAAATTCAATCTCGTACACCGCAAGGCGCAGGATCGCGAGCTCCACACGGCCGACCCTCTCGATGGTCCATCCGCGCATCTTCTGCGTAAGCCTCTCATCCAGCTCCGGCATGTGTGCGACGATATCACGGAGCTTTGCGGTGATGTAATCCCTGTCCTTCTGGGTCACAATCAGGTCGCCGCTGTCGAAAAACAGTTCCTCCTGCTCCGGCATCTCATCAATGCTGTTAAATTCCACGCGGAACAGAAGCTTGAATATCTGTTCGCGAAGGCTGCTTCTTTTCATTGTGCCTCTTCCTCGTCGGGCGCCATCTTGATGCCGGCGACCCGGACGTTGATGTCAGTCACCACCAGTCCGGTCATATTCTCGATTGCCGACTTGACTCTTGCCTGAATCTTGCTGCTCGTGGACGGGATATTATATCCGTAGGCAAGTATGATCGCGAGGTCAACGCGCACGTTCCCGTCAGCGACATCTACCCTTACACCCTTCGTAGCTTTCTTGATCTCCGACTTGGAAAACAGACCGGAGGTATTGTTGCCGGCCATTTCATACACGCCTTCCACTTCCTGTGCGGCAAAGCCGGCGATCATCGTCACAACCTCATCAGCGATTTTGACAGATCCGAGATCAATTTCACCTTCGCCCATCGAGGTTTTCACTTCATTTTCCTGTGCCATAATATCCTTTCACGCAGCGCCCGGCAGCCGCCGCGCTCCGGCGGCCCTGTCTGCATACAAGACTGTATATTTTAAAACATCATTCTGCTGCCCCTGCTTTGCCCGGGCAGTCCATGCATATTTTACCAGAGAAGATTCATTTTGTACATGGAATCACCTAAGGCACAGGGATATGCATCAGTTCCTGGAAAATTCCTCGAGCACGAGTCCTTTGTTGCGCTCGAGCACCATCTGCGGCGACCATGCGTTGACAAACAGAAGAAGCGGCCTGTCCTTCATGTCCTTGACAAGCTTCATATCTGTTGTCCCTACTATGTTCCTGACGTTGATCTCCTCATGGTTTACGATCCACCGGATATGCTCATAGGGAAGCATGTCCATCCGGATTTCGACGTTGTATTCACTCTCGAGACGGAACTTGAGGACGTCAAACTGCAGGACGCCGACTACGCCCACAATGATTTCCTCCATGCCGGTATTGTATTCCTGGAATACCTGTATCGCGCCTTCCTGCGCGATCTGGCGGATGCCCTTGACGAACTGGTCGCGCTTCATGGTATCCACCTGTCTTACTCTGGCAAAATGCTCCGGCGCAAAGGTAGGGATGCCCTCGTAGCGGAAATTGTCCTTCGGCAGGCAGAGAGTATCGCCGATCGAGTAAATGCCCGGGTCGAAAACACCCATGATGTCGCCCGCGTAGGCCTCATCCAGGATTTTGCGCGCCTCGGCCATGAGCTGCTGGGGCTGGGAGAGTCTCTGGATTCTGCCGCTCTGGACATGCTTTACTTCCATTCCGGCGTCATATCTGCCCGAGCAGATTCTCATGAACGCGATCCTGTCCCTGTGCGCCCTGTTCATATTGGCCTGTATCTTGAAAACAAAGGCGGAAAAACCTTCCTTCGCCGGATCCACAAGCATATCTCCGCTCATTCTCGGAGCGGGCGAGGGCGCCATCTCCAGAAAGCTTCTGAGGAAAATCTCCACGCCGAAATTCTGGAGAGCAGAGCCGAAGAACACAGGCGTAAGCTCGCCCTTTCTCACAAGATCAAGGTCGAAGTCCGCGCTCGCTCCGTCCAGGAGGTCCGTCTCCTCGGTGAGCTTATCGAAAGCAGCCCCGCCGATCTCATTCCTGAGCGCATCCGGATCCTTGATGCTGATCCTGGTCTCTATGCCTTCCCTTGTGCCCTTCTGGGTGTCAGAATAGCGGACAACCTCACCGGAAGAGCGCTCGAAAATCCCCTTAAAGCTTTTGCCGCTCCCGATCGGCCAGTTGACAGGACAGGTGTCGATTCCGAGGTTCTTTTCGATATCATCCAGAAGATCAAAGGTATCCATGGCGTCACGATCCATCTTGTTGATGAAGGTGAAGATCGGGATGTGACGCATGGTGCAGACCTTGAAAAGCTTTTTGGTCTGCGCCTCGACACCCTTCGAGCCGTCAATTACCATGACGGCCGAATCCGCTGCCATCAGGGTCCTGTAGGTGTCCTCCGAGAAATCCTGGTGCCCGGGAGTGTCAAGGATATTGATGCAGCAGCCGTCGTATTCAAACTGCAGTGCAGATGATGTGACGGAAATACCTCTTTGTTTTTCAATCTCCATCCAGTCGGAGACAGCGTGCTTTGCCGTTGCCTTACCCTTGACAGATCCCGCTGTATTGATGACCCCGCCGTACAGAAGAAACTTTTCCGTAAGTGTCGTCTTGCCCGCGTCGGGGTGTGAAATGATCGCGAAGGTGCGCCTTCTTTCGATCTGGCTCTGTATATTATCCATTTCTGTTATTCCTTACTGTTGCCTGAACTCTGAGCTGAGTTCCTCACGCTGACCGGCCTGCCTGCATCCCGCAGAAGGCCCGTGTTCCCCTGACTGCCATGCCGTTTTCCGGCGGCTTCCCTGCCCTAACCTGTCGTAACGGGAAGGTCAGGGTCTGTGTCAGTCTCTCTCTGCTGGGGGACCTTTGCGTTATGAAGATTCATAAGGAGCTCGGCAATTCTCTCGGCTCCCCGTCCGTCAACCACCTTTTTCATCCTGAACGATGCCGCGTTCCGGACATCCGCATCTGCCGCGTATTCCTCCAGGGTGCTGATTACCCGGTCCATCGTACCTTCCATATCCGTCCGGACATCGCCGGCATACGGAATGATTCCCCTCGAAGAAAACGCAAGCGCTGCCCGCATCTGGTTGTCTGCCAGCGTCACCATGACACAGGGAAGTCCTCCCGCGCACATCTCGTATACCGTCGTCCCTCCGGCGGTAACTGCCATATCGCAGCTCGCAATCAGATTGACGAGATCCCGCTGGGGATCGATCAGGTGGATATTCTTTCTTGCGTCAAAGCGCGCAAGAAGAGAATCCTTGTTATGATTGTACTGTCCGACGATCGCGATCAGCTCCATTTTCTCATCCAGCCCCCGCTCCACGGCCTTTTCGAGAATATGTCCTATGACATCATAGCTGTCCGTGGCGCCGGTCGTAATCAGGACCCTCAGTCCTTCGTGCGGCTTCTTCTCGATATTCAGGTAGGAGCCCCTCAGCGGCATATACTCAAGGCCGAGCGCAAAGGACGTCTCAAGGCCGGCAGCTTTATAGCGTCCCGGGTAGTCCAGCTCATCGGCGTAAATATTATAGTCAATCAGCAGATCGCACGGATAAATAAACTTATTGATGTCATCGATGTACGCGACATTCGCGACACTCCTGATCTTCTTCAGATAGCTCTCGGTGACAAAATAGGAGTCAACCAGAAGGTTATCCGCGCGCCTTTCTCTCATCAGCTGAAGAAGCTTATCCGACTCCACATCAAGATGATCATAGTCCGAATGCAGGCAGACATAGCCGAAGCCTGCATCGGCCACCAGGGCGGCACTGCTCTTGTCAGCCACAAAGAAAGTGGACTCACACCCCTTTCTTCTGAGGGCGCCCGCAATACACAGGCAGCGCATCATATGTCCGATTCCTATGCGGTCATTCGCATCTACTCTGATAAAATACATGGCATCTCCCCGCTCACATGAATCTCTTCCGGTACTTAATCTCAGCAATCTCCCAGTCCTCTTCATTATCGATATCCTGCACCAGCATTTCAGGCAGGATAAGAGGCGCTGTTTTCTTCGGGACAACCGTTCTTTCTGTCAGAAACGCCTGTGTCCTCACCAGGTAGAACTGTCCGGCATCATGATACATTGCCTCCAGATCCTGTGATCTTTTGAAGGCATTCTCCGGCCACCTGTACTGAAGATATCCGTCTGCTTCTATAAATCCCCTCTGCGGCGGGAATGAAAACCTGACCACCGGCACGACCGCATCGGGCACCGAGCCGTCTTTTCCTTCGCTGTCCAGGAGGACTGACGCCTCTGCCAGCCGCTCTGCAGTCACAAAGGGTGCAGTCGGATAAATGCACAGGAAAGCTTCAAAGCTTTTCCCCCGGGCGGCATACTCGTCCAGCACTTCGCCTATTACGTCCGCGGTCGTCGCGAAATCTCCGGAGGTCCTGCTGCTGCGAAGGAACGGTACCGACGCTCCGAAGCTTTCAGCGGTTTTCGCGATTTCCTCCGAATCCGTAGAGACCATTACCTCGTCAAACATGCCCGAGCCTTTTGCGGCTTCAATAGAATAAGCAAGAATCGGTTTGCCGCAGAAAAGCCGGATATTCTTTTTAGGTATACGCTTGCTGCCGCCTCTGGCTGTTATAATTGCAATCCTGGCCATGCCGTGCCTTCCAATCTTTATATGAAAAAACTGCAGGGAGAAATTCCCTGCAGGATGAACAGCCGCAGTGCGTCACAGGACGCCTCTGCGGCAAATAGTTGATTGTTACTGTCTCTCTGAAGAACGGCCAGCTTTTGCAGCGTCCTTGATCGAGAAGCTGATGCGACCCATTCTGTCCTTGCCGAGGCAGACAGCGCGGACCTTGTCGCCGATATTGAGGACATCCTCAACGCGGTCGATCCGGCGGTTCGCGATCTTGGAGATGTGAACCATTGCTTCCTTGCCGGGCGCAAACTCGAGGAAGGCGCCGAACTCCTTGATGCTGACGACAACGCCGTCAAGGACCTGGCCTTCTTCAAAGTCGGTCACGATGATATTAATCATCTTCTTGGCTTCTTCCATAGCTGCGGGATCAGTGCCGCAGACGGAAACTCTGCCGTCCTCTTCAATATCAATCTGGACGCCTGTTCTCTTAATGATCTCGTTGATGACCTTACCCTGCTTGCCGACTACATCGCCGATCTTCTCGGGATCGATCTGGATCATATCGATCTTCGGAGCGTACTTGGACAGCTCCGGACGAGGCTCTGCAATAGCGCCGCTCATGACCTCCATGATTGTCTCGCGCGCCTGTCTGCAGCGCTCGATCGCGCCTTCGACGATCGGACGAGTCAGGCCGTGGATCTTGATATCCATCTGGATCGCGGTAATACCGTCATGGGTTCCCGTGACCTTGAAGTCCATATCTCCGAAGAAGTCTTCCAGACCCTGAATATCTGTCAGGAGAACAAAATCGTCATCAGTATCTCCGGTCACAAGGCCGCAGGAGATACCGGCAACCTGCTTTTTGATCGGAACGCCTGCAGCCATAAGAGCCATGCAGGAAGCGCAGGTCGATGCCATGGATGTGGAACCGTTGGATTCCATTGTCTCCGAGACGCAGCGGATTGCGTAAGGGAACTCTTCAACAGAGGGAAGTACAGGCATCAGTGCTCTCTCGGCAAGGGCGCCGTGGCCGATCTCGCGGCGGCCGGGGCCTCTGGAGACCTTTGTTTCACCGACGGAATATGCCGGGAAATTGTACTGGTGCAGATATCTCTTCTCCGTGATGTTGGGGTCCATGCCCTCAACGCGCTGTACCTCGGACAGAGGCGCGAGCGTGCAGACATCAACGATCTGTGTCTGTCCGCGGGTGAACATTGCGCTGCCGTGGACGCGGGGAATCAGGTCAACCTCTGCGTGAAGGGGTCTTATCTGTGTGATCTCGCGGCCGTCCGGGCGCTTATGATCCTTGAGGATCATCTTGCGGATGGTCTTCTTCTCATACTGATATACTGCCTCGTCAAGGATCTTGAGCCATTCCTCGTTTTCGGCAAATGCCTCTTCAAGCTTTGCTGTGATATCGGCGATATTGCCTTCTCTTGTCTGCTTGTCATCAGTGAAGACAGCGACCTCCATCTCTTCGGGAGTGACGATCGCCTTGATGGCATCAAACAGCTCTTCCGGAATTGCGCAGGATGTATAAGGCTTCTTCTCCTTGCCGACCTCCGCGCGGATCTGGTTGATGAACTCGATCAGCTTCTTGTTGACCGCGTCCGCTTCATAGATATATTTAATCATGTCCGCTTCCGGTACCTCGTTCGCGCCGGCTTCGATCATGATAACCTTCTCTGCTGTGGAAGCCACTGTCAGCTTCAGGTCTCCCTTGTCCCACTCTTCCTGGCTGGGGTTGATGATCATCCTGCCGTCGACAAGGCCGACCTGTGTCATCGCGCAGGGACCGTCGAAAGGAATATCGGAAATAGTGGTTGCGACAGAGGCGCCGATCATACCGACAAGCTCCGGCCTGCAGGCAGGATCAACACTCATGACAAGGCACTCAAGTGTCACGTCATTGCGCATATCCTTCGGGAAAAGAGGACGCATCGGCCTGTCGATGACACGGCTTGTCAGGATAGCGTTCTCAGAGGGCTTTCCCTCTCTCTTATTGAAACCGCCGGGCATCTTGCCGATCGCGTAGAACTTCTCTGTGTACTCTACGGAAAGCGGGAAGAAATCGATGCCGTCACGGGGCTTTGCGGATTCCGTAGCGGTGCACAGCACCGTCGTATCTCCGTAATGCATGAAAGCGCAGCCATTTGCCTGCGCGCCCACTCTGCCGATGTCGATGCTGAGTGTCCGACCGCCCAGTTCGATGGAATAGGTCTTGTAATTGTCTGCCATAAATCCTCCTGAAACAGAATGAATATACACGGACAGGAAACTCTCCTGTCCAACCTTGAAACATGGCAGACCACATATGTCAGAATCAGACTCCGCTCCCACAGGGCCGGACCGGCTTCTCATTCTGACCTGCGTGGCTCTGCCATCTTATAATCGCATCGAAGGGCCGGAATATCCGACCCTTCGCCGCATAATAACTTAATTGATTACTTACGGATTCCGAGCTGTTCGATCAGTGCACGGTACTTGTCGATATCCGTATCCTTAAGATAGTCCAGAAGTCCTCTTCTCTTACCGACCATCTTCAGGAGGCCTCTGTTGGAATGGAAGTCCTTCGGATTCTTCTTCATGTGCTCAGTCAGCTCACGGATTCTCTCGGTGAGTACGGCAATCTGTACCTCCGGTGAACCTGTGTCGCCGGGCTTCCTGCCGTAGGTGTTCATGATCTCAGTCTTTTTCTCTTTGCTGATCATTGTCTTTCTCCTTCTTATGTACAGCCGCCTGTGACCGGGGAACGGCCGGAGCTGCCGCGGCAGATATCGCCGCAGGATAACATCCCTTTCCTCCGTCACGGCCAAAACGCAACATGAATAAAATAACATACTGCGCCGTCGTTGTAAATAGCCGTCTACAGCTTCCTGACAACCTCTATGTCGTCGTCGACTGCCGTCCTGAATACCTCAAAGTCTGCCTTCTGCCCCACGATCGAACCGTAATGGATCGGTATGACGCAGGACGGGTGCAGCCGGTTGACAAATGACGCTGCCTCGGCGGCATCCATTGTATAGGTGCCCCCGATCGGGATAAAGGCGACATCGCAGTCGATTTCCGTATTCTCCTCAAGGCCGTCTGTATCCCCGGCGATGTAATAACGGGTATCCCCTATCTCAAGCACATATCCGAGCCACCCTTTTGCCTTTTCATGGAAGGCCTTGTCCCTGTTGTACGCGGGAACCGCCTCCACGCCGACTCCTTCAATGCTCATTTTCTGTCCGACGGCCATGGTATGGATATGGTCGCGGCTCACGCCGATGCGGTCCAGCTCGCTCTTCATGTCCTCCGGGACGATAAACCGGGTGCCCGCGTTGGAAACCCTGCTGATATCCTCGGAAGAAAAATGATCGTAATGCGGGTGTGTGATAAAAATCAGGTCTGCGTCGTGTGTCTGTCCGAAAATATGGAACGGATCCGCGTAAATAACCTTTTTCCCCGCAAAGCGGATGCTGCTCTGGTCGTTAACCGTAATGTTTCTGGTGTCTGTCATAAAAAATAGCCCCCTTCAGGAGGCTATTATAATACATATGTTCGATTAACGCAATACGTATAAGACGCGACGCGTATCAGGCTCCCTGCTGGTCAAAACCGCTCCCCCGCAGCATATCCTCGAGTTCCTTTTTTGTGTCGAGGACAAATCCGGCAAGTGTATGAATACGTTCATTATCCATACGGGTGATAGGGACGGAAACACTGAACGCGTAGACCGGCCTGCCCGAGCCTCCCCGGAGGGCGGCACCGATACACCTGACGCCGGTCTCGTTCTCTTCATTGTCGAGGGCATATCCCTTCCTGCGGACCTCGGCGAGCGCCTCCATGAAATCATCACTGTCCGTAATCGTGTAGGGCGTCGTGCGCTCTATCCTGCAGCGGCTCCAGAGATCACGGACATCCTCGTCACTCATGCACGCGGCAATCGCCTTGCCCACCGCGGAGCGGTAAAACGGTATCCTGCTGCCGATATGCGACACCATGCGGTAATTGTGCGCCGAGGATTCTACCTTATCTATATATACAATATCTGTTCCTTCCGCACGGACAAGGTGAACCGTCTCGCCGGTCACCTCCATCAGCTTTTCGAGGCTCGGGCGCACAAGCCTGATAATGTCCAGTCTTCCCAGGACATTCTCTGCAATGGCAGCGATTTTGAGCGTCGCTTCATATTTTCCGTTCAGGTCGTCCTGGCGCACATAGCCCATATACTGGAGCGAGCTGATAATGCGGTGCGTCGTGCTCTTATTCAGCCCGATCGCCTCCGAAATCTGTGCGAGCGGACAGCTCCCGTTTGCAGCGATGTACTCGAGGGCCGCGAACAGCCTCCCTGCCACCTGGATCGGATTTCTGTCTTCTTCCATAAACAGCCTCTTCCCCGGCGGGATATGAACAGCCCGCCAAACAATGTCACGATATGGAATACTATACCGCATTGTGAAATCATTGGCAAGAACCAATCAGTCCGCTGTCTTTGCAGGCCATCCTGGCAGCCCTTCCGGCAGCGACCGTTTTTGCAGAAATTTAAGCAAATATTGCATTCAGGTGTTGACTTTTCATGTGCTTCAACTATAATAGAAGCATAGCTTCCGTATCGTGGAATTGAATTCCACAATGTGGAACAAGCACAGAGCTCCGGCATTCCCGCCGGATACATGACAGGTCCCGGGGGGACCCACATAACACGCAATTACTCAGGAGGCGTTACAAATGGAACTGAATCTCAGAGATCCCAAAACCTGCAAATTTGACGCTGCCAGTCTCGGCGAAATCATGCTGCGTCTTGATCCCGGCGAAGGCAGAATCCGCACTGCAAGGAGCTTCCGCGCATGGGAGGGCGGCGGTGAATACAATGTTATCCGCGGTCTTCATAAATGCTTCGGAATGAACACCGCTGTCATCACTGCTTTTGCTGACAACGAAGTCGGAATGCTCATGAAGGACTTCATCGAGCAGGGCGGCGTCGATACCTCTCTTATTTATTGGAAGAAGACCGACGGAATCGGCCGCATCTGCCGCAACGGCATTAACTTTACCGAAAGAGGCTTCGGTATCCGCGGCGCAGTAGGCTGCTCCGACAGAGCGAACACCGCTATCTCCCAGGCTACTCCCGCCGACTTCGATTTTGATTATATCTTCGGTGAGCTCGGTGTGCGCTGGCTGCATACCGGCGGCATTTACGCAGCTCTTTCCGAGCAGGCATGCGAGACAGTTATCGCTGCATGCAAGACTGCAAAGAAGTACGGCACCGTCGTATCCTATGACCTCAACTACCGTCCCTCCATGTGGAGCGCGATCGGCGGCCT
>JAEEGL017184379.1_pt1 | contig 44640 bp, 40 predicted proteins | sample 9134231 | NCBI WGS metagenome assembly JAEEGL01 (sample SAMN16246548, study PRJNA631951) | gut metagenome | biome: gut microbiome; feature: rumen; material: fiber-attached | host: Bos | place: Iran: Karaj | collected 2018-10 | reverse complement strand
GCCCTCTGTGGAGGAAGTCTTCCCCGTCGCGCCCACCGAGGTCTATGACTTCGGCACCGTGGCCAACGTGATGGAAGGCGCCGCCCGCCCGGGACATTTCAACGGTGTGGGTGTCATCGTGCGCCGCCTGCTCGAATGGGTACGCCCGCACAAGGCCTACTTCGGGGAGAAAGACTACCAGCAGATTGCTGTCATCCGGGAGATGTGCGCCCAGTGCCGCATCCTTGCCGAAATCGTCCCCTGCCCTATCGTGCGCGAGCCCAACGGTCTGGCCATGAGTTCCCGCAACCGCCGTCTCTCGGCCCACGAATTCGAGACCGCAGCCAACATCCACCGCATCCTCGAAGCATCCAAGCAGTGCAAGAGCGTGCCGGAAATCCAACAGTTCGTGGAATCGGAAATCGCCAAAATCCCCGAATTCCAGCTCGACTACTTCGAAATCGCCGATGCAAAAACGCTACTCACCGCCGACACTCTCGACAACCCTAACGGCGTGATGGGATTCATCACGGTGTATGTAGGGCCGGTGCGACTCATCGACAACGTGAAGTATTAGCTATAGCCTATTATTTGTCCTGTAGAGACGTTTCAGGAAACGTCTCTAAACTTGCAAACCGATAATCTCTAATCTTTAAGCTATTACCCCCTAACCTTATATCATTAGCTTCAATAACCAATAACCTATAACCCATAACCATTATAAAATGAACATAGAAGTCCTGAAATCGAAAATACACAAGGCCACCGTCACGGAGGCGAATCTGAACTACGTGGGCAGCATCACCATCGACGAAACGTTGATGGAAGCCGCCAACATGATCGAGAACGAGAAAGTGCAGGTGCTGAACGTCAACAACGGCGAACGGCTGGAAACCTACGTCATCAAGGGGGCGAAAGATTCCGGTGTGATCTGTCTGAACGGTCCCGCCGCCCGCAAAGCCGCCGTCGGCGATGTCGTGGTCATCATCTCCTACGCCTCCATGGACTTCGAAGAGGCCAAGCGTTTCAAACCGACAATCGTCTTCCCGAATAGGGAAAACAAACTGTAGGACGATGCCGGACGATGAAGAAAGATGAAAAGTCAATTCACTAACCACAAGCTTCAATAACCCATAACCCATAACCAATAACCATTATAAAAGAATGTACAAACTCATATTGATAAGACACGGACAAAGCGAATGGAATCTGTCGAACCAGTTCACGGGCTGGACGGATGTGGATCTCACGCCGCAGGGCATCGAGGAGGCGAAGCAGGCGGGCCGCATCCTGCGCGACGAACCGGGGCTGGACATCCGCTACACCTACACCTCGTTCCTGAAACGCGCCATCAAAACGCTGAACTATGTGCAGGAGGAGATGGACCGGATGTGGCTGCCTGTATATAAGACCTGGCGGCTGAACGAGAAGCACTACGGTGCGTTGCAGGGACAGAACAAGAAGGAGGCCGTGTCCGTTTACGGAGAAGAGCAAGTCAACAAGTGGCGCCGCAGTTATGACGTGGAGCCCGAACCGCTGGCCGACGACGACCCGCGCCACCCGAAATTTGACATCCGCTACCAAGACATCAAATTCAAAGCCGCCCGCCCCGCCACCGAATCGCTGATGGACGCCACCAAGCGCATCATCCCGTTGTGGAACGTCAACATCGTGGAATCATTGCGCCAGTACAAACAAGTGCTGGTCGTGGCGCACGGCAACAGTATCCGCGGTATCATCAAGTTCATGAAAAACATGTCAAACGAGGATATTGTGAAACTCAACATCCCCACTGGCGTGCCCTATCTGCTGGAACTCGACAACGAGATGCAGGTGGTCAGCGACCGTTACCTCGGTCTCTCTGATGAAGAACTGAAAGCCAAGCAGGACGGTGTCGCGAACCAGACGAAAGCGTGAGGTTGGCTGGAGGCTACTGGCAAATCATTGACTATTAAATGTTTGCCTCTTTTTTGAAAAAAGCATACTTTAGACACCTCAAAACAAAGTTTATGACCAAAAAGATTCTTTATATCCACGGTTTCAACTCCGCAGGCGGCGGACACAAGTCGATGGAAATCAAGAAGATGTTTCCCGAATGCGAGGTTTTGTCGCCCACGTTCGACTACAAAAATCCCGCCGATGTGCAGAAGAAACTCGACTCGATGGTGCGCGTCCAGCGCGTGAACTTGGTGATGGGAACGTCATTAGGCGGCTTCTTCGCCATCTACTGTGCCATGAAGCACAAGCTGCCAGCGGTCATCATCAACCCCACCATCCGTCCGTCGGAGACATTGGCGAAGCACCTTGGCAAGCAGAAAAACTATGTCACGAAAGAGGAGTACCAGTTCACCGCCGCCGATCTGGCCAAATTCGCCGACTTCGAGCGGAAAGTCTTCGACAAGCTCAAATGTGACGGCACGTTGCTGCATTTCGCCCTCTCCACCGACGACGAGTTGCTCGGCGACCACCACCATCTTGAGCAACGTTTCCCCGACTGTCAGGACTTCAACTACTTCGACCAGCAGGGCCATCGCTTCGCCGGCGTGAAAATTCTGAAGCCAATCATCGAGCGGGCTTTCTAATTCATAATTCATGAAACGGAATCGGCTATATTTTGTCCGTCTTTTCAGCCTTGGGGTGGTGTTGCTACTTACTGTGGCCTGCAACCGATCGAATGTGGAGCCTTGCGACGACTACCGGCAGGCGATGCGCGATTTTGTGATCCGTATCAGCGAAACGGCGAGAACGCAGGATGCTGACTTTGTGGTCATTCCGCAGAACGGCATCGAATTAGTGGCGATGGGTGACGATGCCCATTCGGAACTGGCCGAAACCTATTTAGCTGCCATCGACGGGCATGGGCAGGAAGATCTTTTCTACGGCTATTCACGCGACGACAAACCCACTCCGTCGGACGAAACCGACTATCTGCTCTCTTACCTCCGTCGCTCGCAGCAGACGGGAAACCGCATCTTAGTGACCGATTACTGTTCCCGTCCCGATCACGTGGCCGATGCCCGAAGTCGCTGCGATGCAGAGTGTTTTGTCTCATTCGCCGCGCCCAGTCGAGAGTTGGATGTCATCCCCGCAGGTGCGCCCACTCACGAAAACGCACAGGACATCATCAAACTAAGCGAGACACAGAACTTTCTGTATCTACTGAACGCCGAACAATTCAGTAGCAAGAATCAGTTTATAGAGTCGGTGGAAGCCACCAACTATGACATGGTTATCATGGATCTTTTTTTCGATGACGGGACGGCCTTCACCGCTGCGGAAGTGGAACGTCTGAAGCACAAGGCCAACGGTGGCAAACGGCTGGTAATCTGCTACATGTCCATCGGGGAGGCGGAAGATTACCGTTATTATTGGCAGTCGTCGTGGAAACGACACAAACCGGCATGGCTGGCTCGCGAGAACCCATCGTGGCCGGGCAATTACAAGGTCCGTTACTGGTGTTCCGAGTGGCAGGACATCATCTGCGGCGCCGGCGACAGTTACCTGAACCGCATCTTGAGTGCCGGCTTCGACGGGGTCTATTTGGACATCGTGGATGCGTTCGAGTATTTTGAGGGGTGAAAGCTTGAGCACTATTCCTTCTCTTTCGCCCGCTTCGCAAACTCGAACAACTCCAACGGCAGATGGCAGTAACCGTCGGGGTGTTTGTCAAGGTTGTCCTGATGGTATTCGTCGGCGAGGAAGAAGTTGCGCAACGGCGCAATCTCCGTCACAATCGGCTGTTCGTACAGTTTCTGTTTCTCATCGAAAATGCGTTTGATAACGGCCAGTTCCTCCTCGTCCGTGTAATACACACCCGTACGATAGCGCGTGCCCACATCGTGCCCCTGACGGTTCAACAATGTCGGGTCGATGGCGTGGAAAAACATGTCAAGCAAAAAGGTAGCCCTACCCTACTCACGTCATAAACCACTTTTACCGTTTCAGCGTAGCCGGTGGAATCAGCATATACCTCCTCGTAAGTCGGATTTTCGGTGTTGCCATTGGCGAAACCCGTCTCTGTTTCCTACACTCCGTCAATCTGTTTGAAATAGTGTTCGGTGCCCCAAAAGCAGCCGTCAGCCAGGTAAATCTCTTTCATGGTGGCCGTTATCTTCTTCCTCGGGCATTCATGGCACGCATCATCCCTCTTGTTTTGCCGGAACCGTTGTTCACAGCCTTCATCACCTTGCGAATGTCATCGAACTGCTTGATGAGACGGTTAACGTCTTGAATATCACGACCGGAACCGCGTGCGATACGCTTTCGGCGCGACCCGTTGATGATGTCGGGGTTGGCGCGTTCCTCGGGGGTCATCGACTGGATCATCACTTCCACACTCTTGAATACATTATCATCTATATCCATGTTGCGGATGATCTTGCCCATGCCGGGAATCATGCCCATGAGATCCTTCACGTTGCCCATCTTCTTGATTTGCTGAATCTGTTGGTTGAAATCGTTGAAGTCGAACTGGTTCTTGGCCAATTTCTTGGAAAGTTTGGCAGCCTCCTCGTCGTCGAACTGCTCCTGAGCACGTTCCACGAAAGAACGGATATCGCCCATACCGAGGATGCGCTCAGCCATACGTTCCGGATGGAACACGTCAAGAGCCTCCATCTTCTCGCCCATACCGACAAATTTGATGGGCTTTTCAGTGACCTTGCGGATGGTGAGCGCGGCACCGCCACGGGTGTCGCCGTCAAGCTTGGTGAGGATGACACCGTCGAAGTTGAGGCGGTCGTTGAAAGCTTTGGCCGTGTTCACCGCATCCTGACCGGTCATGGCATCCACCACGAAGAGAATTTCCTGCGGGTTGACGGCCTCCTTGATGTTGGAAATCTCGTTCATCATCTCTTCGTCAACGGCAAGACGGCCGGCGGTATCGATGATGACCACATCGTAACCGTAGTCTTTGGCGCGTTTCACCGCGTTCTTTGCGATTTCCACGGGTTTCTTGTTGTCGAGTTCGGCATAGACCTCCACGCCGATTTGCTGCCCTAACACCTGCAGCTGATCTATAGCGGCAGGACGATAAACGTCGCAGGCGGCCAACAAGGGCTTCTTGCCACGCTTGGTTTTGAGAAGATTGGCAAGTTTCGCACTGTGGGTAGTCTTACCAGAACCTTGCAGACCGGCCATCAGGATAATGGCGGGCGAACCCTTGAGGTTGATATCGACTGCCTGATTGCCCATGAGCGCGATCAGTTCGTCGTAGGTGATTTTCACCATCAACTGGTTGGGCGACACGGCATTGATGACATTCATGCCGATAGCCTTCTCCTTTACGCTGTTGGTAAACTCCTTGGCGATGGCGTAACTCACATCGGCGTCAATAAGCGCCTTGCGAATCTCCTTGGTGGTTTCGGCCACGTTAATTTCGGTAATCTTGCCCTGGCCTTTCAGTATTTTAAATGACCGTTCTAATCTGTCGGATAAACTTTCAAACATTGCAATAACAAGTTTAGTTCTAAATCGTTTGAGGCTTCTTTAATCAACCATTCCTGATTCTTGATTCATAATTAAAAAAGCGGCGGCAAAGATACGCATTTCTCGGACACGGCGGTACATTGAAAAGAAAATCGTTGGAGACTGACGAAAAAAGTGTACCTTTGCCCCCGCAAATTTGAAGTATCAACTTAAAACACAAAGAATATGAACGAAGAAATGTTGAACCTGAAACCCTCAAAGGTTTTCTATTATTTCAATGAGATTACAAAGATTCCGCGTCCGTCGAAACGCGAGGAAAAGATGTCTCTCTGGCTGGAGGAGACCGGCAAGAAGTTAGGATTGCCCACCAAACGCGACAAGGTCGGCAACGTGCTGATTTCCAAACCTGCGACTCCCGGCAAGGAAAACGTCACACCAGTAGTTCTGCAGGCACACATGGATATGGTGTGCGAAAAGAACAATGACAAGGTGTTCGACTTTGACAAGGATGCCATCGAGACTTATATCGATGGCGAGTGGCTGAAGGCGAAAGGTACGACCCTCGGTGCCGACGACGGCATCGGCGTGGCCCTCGCGTTAGCCGTCCTTGACGACAACGAACTGGAACACGGTCCCATCGAGTGTCTCTTCACCATTGACGAGGAAACGGGTCTCACCGGTGCTGCTGCCGTGGAAGCCGGATTCATGCAGGGCAAGATGCTTCTCAACCTCGATTCTGAGGACGAAGGCCAGTTCTTTATCGGTTGCGCCGGCGGTCAGGACACTGTGGCCAAAGTTCCCGTTGATTACGAACCCGTTGAAGGCGACTGCGAATTTTTCAAGGTCGAGGTTAAAGGCTTGCAGGGCGGTCATAGCGGTGACGACATCAACAAGGGTCGCGGCAATGCTGTGAAACTCCTTGCCCGCATTCTTTGGAACTCTTACAGCGACTACAACTTGCGGGTGGCGGACATCAATGCCGGCAACCTGCGCAACGCTATTGCCCGCGAAGGATATGCCATCGTGGCTTTGCCGAAAGAGGAAGTCGAGGGTTGGAAAGCTTATCTTGCCGAGATGGACAAGACATACAAGGCCGAGTTCCACACTACCGACCCCGGCGTGACGGTTGCTGTGGAGCCTGCCGCTGCCGTGAAAGAAGTTTTGGAAGAAACCCTTCAGATTGACGTGCTGAACGCACTTGTGGTATGCCCGCACGGAGTGGCCGCCATGTCGCAGGACATTCCGGGCTTCGTGGAGACTTCCACCAACCTGGCTTCGGTGAAGATCGTGGATGGCGAGGTTGTGTTCACCACCAGCCAGCGCAGCTCTGTGGAGTCAAAGAAACGCACTATTGTCGATAAGGTTTCCACCACCTTCTGGATGATCGGTGCCGACGTGGTGAACTCGGACGGCTACCCCGGCTGGAACCCGAATCCGAACTCGGAAGCTGTGCGCGTGTTGACAGAAGCTTACCGCAACGTCTTTCACAAAGATCCGCAGGTGCTGGCCATCCACGCTGGTCTCGAATGTGGACTGTTCTCCGAGAAATATCCCGACATGGACATGGTCTCTTTCGGCCCGACATTGCGTGGCGTTCACTCTCCTGACGAGAAGCTCGAAATCGCGACCGTGCAGATGTGCTGGGACTTGATGGTCGAGTTCTTCAAGTTGCTGAAATAGTAACATGTACATAAATTGCCATGAATTATCCATGAATTTTGCATAAATTTAATTCTTGGGTAATTCATGGTTCTTTTATCGTAATTCTTGTTCTTTGCTAAACACGAATTGTCATGAATTATCCATGAATTTCGCATAATTTTATTCTTGGATAATTCATGGTTCATTCATGGTAATTCACGTTTAATAGCTACTACCGAATCACCATTCATCAGAGTCATCGTCCGTATCTTGTACAAGTATATTCATGTCTTTGTCTAACAGAACACACTCGTTTTCGTTCTCAATGAAAGCATAACGCTCCCCTTCCAAACTCGTGGCTCCAAAATTAATCAGAATTCCTATCGGCTTTTTGGTCAACCTAAGATAATTGAACAGCTGCGCACGATGGACAGGCAGCAACTCTTTGACAGACTTCAACTCCAACACAATATCTCCCACTACAATATCCATACGATACTGTTTATCCATCAATCGGTTTTTGTAATAACAATTAATCTGCTTCTCCATTTCATTTTCAATGCCGCAATCAAGCAGTTCCAGATGCAAAGCTTCTTGATAAACGCCCTCCATCAGACCCCAGCTTAACTCACGATGTACCGTCATTGCTGCACCAATTATTTTGTAAACCGTATTCTTGTAATCTTTTAAGTTCTTCATTTTCTTTATTTTAAAGTTATCATTGTTAGTATTACAATTGGCGCAAAGATAAAATTGTTTTCAACACGGGACACCGATTATAAAACCATAAATCAATTAAAATTTAAAATATAAACAAAACATGCGATTATCGATTCGTTTACCGCTCAAAACAATATTTTTTTGACAAATTCACAGAAAACAACAAAAAAGACACACCAATACAATTTTTTTGATTTGCACACGACATTTTTGTGGTATTTCTTGTTTTTTTTTACGCATAAATTCGCACAAAACATCCATGATTTTTTCACAAACAAATATTTTTGGCCAGTTCATGGTTAATTGTTGGAAATTTTTGTTTCTCTCAAATAGAACATTTTAGTATTTTTGCCGCTGGAATTCCAATAATAAAAAATATGTCTAACATTAAAACAAAGATACTTATTGCTGCTATAACTGCACTTTTCACTATCAGCATCAGTGGTGTTCTTGCCCAGAACAACACTATATTATTGAACAACCTTACCGTAGAGCACCAGGACGGTTCGCAGCCATTAGCCACTGCACAACCTCGTTTCAGCTGGAATTACGAGACCGATGCCGAGAATGTAAAGCAGATTTCCTATCGCATTATTGTTTCCTCCTCGGAAGAGCTGGCATGGCACGGCTACGGCGACCTATGGGATTCCAAAGTCGTGAATTCAAGCCAAATGCTGTTCATCCCCTACGAGGGCACACCACTGCACAGCCGCGACAAGGCTTACTGGCGAGTTTACGCTACCCTTACCTGCGGAGAAGACAACCATCAAGTTACTGCACAAAGCAGTGTGAACAAATTCGAAATCAGCCTGTTAAATCAAGATGACTGGACTGCCCAATGGATTGGCGGAGACTTCTACAACGATGACATCCACGGGAACACGTGCGTCGCAGCACGCTACTTGCGCAAAGAGTTTTCCCTGCACAGCGACATTCGCGAAGCGCATCTATACATCAGCGGATTAGGGCTATACAGCGCCTTCCTTAATGGTCAGGAGGTCGCGCCCGAAGAAATTCTCAAGCCCGCCCTTTCCCATTACACCAAACGGGTCTATTTCAACACCTACGATGTCACCGACATGCTCAAGAAAGGCAACAATGCTGTCGGGGTAACCCTTGCGGGCGGACGCTACACCACCGTCCGCTACAACGAAAAAGAGATGGAATGGGGCGGCCTGACACATGCCATGCACTACGGCACCCCACGTCTGCTACTTCAACTGGAAGTAACCTACATGGACGGATCCAAAGAACGGATTGTCAGCGACAAGAGCTGGAAAATCACTGACCAAGGCCCTATCCGGAAGTCTAACGAGTTCGACGGTGAAACGAACGACGAACGGTTTAGTCTCGGGGCTTGGACTTCCTCTGGCTATAATGACAAATCCTGGTATCCCGCGAAAGAGGTGGAGGCTCCGGGAGGAAAGATCATTCCGCAACCCAATCCCAACATCAAGGTACAGGACACGCTGCGCCCCGTCGCCATGTTCCAGAAAAACGGAAAATGGTATCTCGACCTGGGACAAAACATGGTAGGCTATCTCAATATGGAGATGAACATATCACGCTTTCAGGATGGCGACACAATAACATTGCGTTTCGCCGAGCTCCTCAAACCCGACAGTTCCCTCTATGTGGACAACTTGCGCAGTGCGGAGGCGACGGATCGATATATTGTATCGTCTGTAGAGACGCGCCATGGCACGTCTCTGCAATGGCACCCTATGTTCACCTACCACGGTTTTCGGTACGTAGAGATCACCGGTCTGCGCGAAGAGCCGAAACCCGAAGATTTCCAAGGACTTGTGTTCTACGACGAAATGTCCACCACGGGCACTTTCGAGTGTTCCAACGAGATCATGAACGCCGTGTATCGCAACGCCTACTGGGGCATCCGGAGCAACTACCGGTCGATGCCCACCGACTGTCCGCAGCGCGACGAGCGGATGGGCTGGACCGGCGACCGCACCACCGGCAACTACGGCGAATCGTACATCTTCAACAACTACCGGCTCTACTCCAAATGGCTAACGGACATTGAGGACAGCCAATGGGAGAACGGAAGCTTGTCGGACGTTTGCCCGGCATACTGGCGCCGCTATACCGACAATATGACCTGGCCGGGGGCGTTCATCACCGTGGCAGACATGCTATACACCCGCTACGGTGATGTCGAAGTTATCCGCAAACACTACCCCGCAATGAAAAGATGGATGGAACACATGCGGATGACCTACGGAAGAGACGGCATCATCAACCGCGACTGTTACGGCGACTGGTGTGTTCCACCGGAGTCTCCTGAACTGATTCGCTCAAACGACCCGTTCCGAAACACTGAAGGCGGGGCCATTTCCACCCCTTTCTACCATTATTTGTGCGACATCATGGAACATTTTGCAGAGATTTTAGGGTTAACTGACGACATAGAACTCTTCCGTTTCGAGAAAAGATTCTTCTACAGTGCATACAACGATATGTTTTTTGATGCCGCGACGGCCAACTACGAAAACGGCACAGTGACCGCCAACATCTTGCCGCTGACTTTCGGCATGGTGCCAGAAGAGTGGGAAGAAAAAGTTTTCGCCAACATTATCAACAAGACGGAAAAAGAGTTCGGCGGACACGTTTCCACAGGTGTGGTGGGGATCCAGCATCTGATGCGTACACTTACGGAACGCGGACGCGGAGACCTGGCACTGAAACTCGCCACCAACGACACCTACCCCAGCTGGGGCTACATGGTACGAAACGGAGCAACCACCATCTGGGAGCTTTGGAACGGTAACACCGCTGACCCATCGATGAACTCCGGCAACCATGTGATGCTTCTCGGCGACCTTATTCTTTGGGACTACGAGTATCTCGGCGGCATCCGCGCCCTGGAGCCAGGTTACAGCAAAATCCAGCTAAAGCCCTATTTCCTCAAGGGACTAAGATTCGTAAATTGTTCCTACGAATCCGCGTCCGGCAACATCATAAGCCAGTGGACACGTCACGGCGACATGCTCGAATGGTACTTCCTCATCCCCGCCAACACCACTGCCGAAGTGTGGCTCCCCACCCCAAAAGGCCACGAAATAAAAACATACGGGAGCGGTTTGCATGTTTTAAGATTAAAAGAATAAAATATCATGGAAAAAGAACGCAGTATCGACAAATTAGCCCGTTATATCATCATTTTGGGCACTTTGGCAATTGCAGCCCTATTATGCTACTTTTTTGGGAGCGTATTGGCTTACATCTTGTTGGCCTTTGTAGTCTCACTAATCGGTCAACCTCTATTGCGGCTGCTCCGAAAAGTCAAAATCAAAGGAAAATCGGCTCCAGACGCACTGCTGGCGGTAATCACCCTCATTATCATCTTCGCGCTGCTGATTCTGATAATCATGCAGGTGATCCCTGTGGTCACAAACATAGTGCGGGAAGCCGCTTTTATGAATGAGCAGGGAAGTATAGACGGCCAAAACATCATTGATCAATTCAACAATTGGATTATCAAGGTAATCCCATGGGTGGGCGAAGATTTCGACGGTGTCCAATTGTTAATCCAAAAAATCTCCGAAGTGATGGATTTGTCGAACATTTCCGGTATCTTAGGTTCCGTTGCTTCTGCTGTTGCCGGACTTGTCGTGGGCCTATTCTCCGTCATATTCATTTCTTTCTTTTTCATCAAAGATGAAACACTTTTCGGACGCATTGTCGGTGCACTTGTTCCTGACACAATTGAAGATAAGATGAAAAAAACAATCCTTGACATTGAGCGACTTCTCTCTCGTTATTTTGTCGGGCTGATTGTCGAAATTCTCGGCGTGGTAATACTGGACTGTCTCGGCCTATGGCTCATTGCCCGTGTTGATCTCAACTACGCCCTTGGCATCGCCTTCATTGCCGGACTGCTGAACATCATCCCGTACGTGGGTCCTCTGATCGGCGAGTTAATCGGAGTCACACTATGCGTTATCCTAAAGTATGGCGCAGGAATCGGGATAGGGGTAAACATCTGGCTATTTGCCGCAATTGTGCTGGGCGTCATGCTGGCCACCCAATTGGTGGACAACTTCATCTACCAACCGCTCATCTATTCCACCAGTATCAAGGCCAGTCCGCTTGAGATTTTCGTAGTACTCTTGATTGCCGGCCACATCGGCGGCGTGGTAGGTATGCTCATCGCTATCCCCACCTACACGGTGGTCCGTGTCATCGCCAGCCGCTTCTTCTACGACTACAAACTGGTCAGACGGCTGATTCCAGACATAGAAAAAGAGGACACCGATATGTTGATTTAAAAAGTGCGGTGCATTTGCGCAAACAAGAACAAAAATCAAAGTGTATTTTCAAGAAAAACCTTCCGCTTCAAAATCAGCAATATTACAACATGGTGATTTACAACCATATAAGAATATTATAAAAATATTCCCGACAAGGTTGCGGATATGAAAAAAAAGTGTATTTTTGCAGCCTCAAATTTAAGGAGAATTTAGAAGAAAAAAGATAGAGCAATGAAAAACGAGTTGATTCAATACGTAGAAGATAATTTTATAACAACCCGCGAGTTCCCGAAATTCAAAGCCGGTGATACCGTGAATGTTTCCTATAGAATCGTAGAAGGTTCCAAAGAGCGTATTCAGAATTTCCAGGGCGTGGTTCTGCAAATCAAAGGCAACAATGTGAACAAGACTTTCACTGTGAGAAAGATTTCTGGCGGTATCGGTGTGGAAAGAGTTTTCCCCTTCACCTCCCCCATGATCGCAGACCTCAAGGTGGTGAAACGTGGTGTCGTTCGTAGAGCAAGAATTTACTATCTCCGTGATTTGACGGGTAAGAAAGCCCGTATTAAAGAGCGCAGAGGGTAATCATAATGTAAAGATTTTAATGGTTAATGAAAAAGGATGGCAATTGTCATCCTTTTTTTATGGTATTCGTATTTTGTGTATATTTGCAGCCTGAAAAATTGCGGCAAAAAATGGCTTTAATTCAATCAATGGAAGCGACCGGCGCGAAGCTCTTCAAGTATCGGGGACAGATTCCGGTGCTTATTTTCGTGCTTGCCCTACCGTTATTATGGCTCACAAACAGCGGCATCTACGTTTGGGACACGTGGGGTTCGCCCCTGATGGTCGTCTGTACCGTCTTCGCCGCCGCGCTCACCTTTGCAGGCCTCGTCCTGCGCGCCTACACCGTCTGCACCACCCCAAAAGGCACCTCCGGCCGCAACACCGCCCGACAGGTCGCCGACCACCTCAACACCAAAGGCATCTACTCCGTGGTGCGCCACCCGCTCTACCTCGCCAACTACCTCATCTGGGCCGGTCTGCTCGTCTTCACGATGAACATCTGCGTATTCCTCGTCGTCTCCCTTGTCTATTGGATCTACTACGAACGCATCATGATGGCCGAAGAAGCGTTCCTGCGCTCCAAATACGGCGACAAATTCGAGGATTGGGCCGCCCGGGTGCCCGCGTTCATCCCGAAATGGTCGCTCCTCGAAGGCGGCATGCTCCAGTTCTCCTGGAAAACCTTCATCCGCCGCGAATACGCCACCATCATGTCCGTACTCGTCTCCTACACCGTCGTGGACTACCTTCTCTTCCACCTGATTTGCGTCCGCAACTGCCCCGACAACGTCTGCCTCGGCTGTAGCCGCCCCATGCTCTGGATCACCCTCGCCTACACCGTCATCGCCCTGCTCATCAAACTCATCAAGCACAAAACCACCTGGCTCGACGCCACCCCCGACCGCGACTGACCCACACACAAGCGAAGCGCAGTGTGGGGCCAACAGCCGAAGGCTAAAAAACACGAAGTAATCAACACGAAGTAACTAACAAATAAAACCAAACAATATGAACATTACCCACATCGAACACCTCGGCATTGCCGTGAAAAGTCTGGAAACAGCCATCCCCTATTACGAGAACATCCTCGGGATGAAATGCTACAACATTGAAGAAGTCGCCGACCAAAAGGTGAAAACCGCCTTCTTCAAGGTTGGACAAACCAAAATCGAGCTTCTGGAACCAACGAGCCCAGAGAGCACCATCGCAAAGTTCATCGAGAACCGCGGAGAGGGCATCCACCACATCGCATTCGCGGTGCCCGACACCAACGAAGCACTTAACGAACTTGCTTCCAAGGAAGTGCGCCTTATCGACAAGTGCGCCCGTCCCGGCGCTGAAGGCCTCATGATCGGCTTCGCCCACCCGAAGTCCACCTGCAGCGTCCTCACCGAGTTCTGCTGCCCGAAATAATATCCAGTCTAGCTATTGGCTTTTGGCTATAGGCTATTTGCCAAGTGCCAAAAGCTGATAGCCAATAGCTAAAGCTAAAGGAATGTTGAAAAACAAATCTTTCTGGAAGATACACCTGAAATGGGGTGTCATTGTGGGCATTATGCTGGCTGGCATTGAGATTCTCAAGATGTTTGCCCGTAAAGTCGATTATCAAATGGCACAGCTGCTTGACCTCGCGATGATTATCGGCTTCATTCTCGTGTTGTATCACGGAGTGAAGGAATTCAAGGAGGTCTATCCTGAACGATTGTCGTTCGCAAAGGCATTCCTGAGCTGCATTGTACTGTCCGTCATCGGCGCAATCGTCCTCTTCGGCTACGACATGCTGCATTATTCCCTCTTCGAAAAGGATGGATTACAGCAGAAATATACCGTCGCTCTGGAAAAATACAAGCAGAATCTCGCAAAAGACACGCTGACGGCTGACGAACTGACCGCATTCTGCGATGCAGCTTCCGTAATAATGAACGATAAAAAGGACAACCTCTGCAACGACACCGTTGCCCTCAATGTGGAGCATTGTCTGACAAACGAGGCAGAACAGAGTCAGATCCGCGACGAAATCAACAATGGCGTCCTGCTCTTCCAAAAGTTTTACACCGACAAACTGTGTTCCAAACCCGAAACGGACAAAGAGCAGTACCAGCTCGGCAAATTCACTCCATACGCCAAACGTGTAATGATGGAGACACTGGTCAGCTACATAGAACAAAACGACGGGAAAGCTTCCACACCGTTTGTGCAAAGCATCGTCCAAAAGACCAACGACACGCTTGCAAGCATCGACCCTTTGGAGAAGCGCTTCGAGGCCACGAAATCCCGTGTGCCCCGCTACGACCGCAACGGACAGTATGCTACTGTCAGTGCCTTGATGTATCTACTCTACGGCATGTTCTTCGGCCTCTTCATTGCCATGTTCCACTACACCTCGAAGAAACCGATTGAAGAGTTCGTCCCATCTGAGAACGAAGAAACTGAATAACATAGACTTAAACCTTGAGCCTTAAACTTTGAACTTTGAACTTTGAACTTTGAACTTCAATAACCAATAACCAATAACCAATAACCATTAAAAATGGACATATCCGTAATAGTACCCCTGCTGAACGAGGCAGAATCGCTGCCGGAGCTGGCCGCGTGGATTGAGCGCGTGATGGATGAGAACCAGTTCACATACGAAGTCATAATGGTGGATGACGGCTCCACCGACGAATCCTGGTCGGTGATTCAGGAGCTGCATGTCAAAAACAGCGCCATCAAAGGCATCCGTTTCCGCCGAAACTACGGCAAATCCGCCGCACTAAACACCGCTTTCGAAGCGTGTGAGGGAAATGTGGTCATCACTATGGATGCCGACCTGCAGGACAGTCCCGACGAAATTCCTGAACTCTACCGCATGATCAAGGAGGACGGATTCGACTTGGTTTCCGGCTGGAAGAAAGTGCGTTACGATTCCAAATTGGCCAAAAACATACCATCGAAGTTCTTCAATTGGACTACCCGTCGGATGTCAGGCATCATGCTCCATGACTTTAACTGTGGTCTTAAAGCCTATAAGAAAGACGTGGTGAAATCCATCGAAGTCTATAGCGAGATGCACCGTTACATCCCTGTCATCGCCAAGTGGGCGGGATTCAGCAATATTGGCGAAAAGGTGGTCATCCACCAGAAACGCAAGCACGGTGTGTCCAAATTCGGCTGGAACCGATTCATCAACGGTTACTTGGATCTGCTCACCGTCAATTTCATGTCAAAATTCGGCAAAAAGCCGATGCACCTCTTCGGAAGTTTGGGAACTTTGTCGTTCCTCATCGGCATCATCATCACCATCATTCTGATTGCGCAGAAACTCTACCGGATGTCGCATCATGTGGCCGGTTTCCGCCAAGTCACTGACCAGCCGCTGTTCTACCTCGCGCTTCTTGCCATGGTGTTCGGTCTGATGCTGTTTCTCGCAGGGTTCCTCGCTGAACTTATCGCCCGCAACGGCTCTGACAGAAACAAATACCTGATTTCGGACAGAATCGTATAAAACACGTTGTGATAATAAAAAATTTCTGACGCGATAAATCGCGTCCGTACAGAGAATCAATACCCAACATGAAAATCACGAGATATACGGCATTGATAGTTGCTACGTTGCTGGCGATGATTTCATCACACGCGCAAAACATTCACGACTGCGGCACTGTGACCGACATCGACGGTAATGTGTATCAGACCGTTGTGATGGGCGATGATTGTTGGATGCGCGAAAATCTCCGCACTTTAAGATATGCCGATGGCAGCCCCATCACCCCTGTTCCCGAAATACCGAACAACGACCCGCAGAACGTCACCCGCTATGGCAGGCTATACACCTGGTTTTCTACACTTAACGGAGCCAAGCCAACGGAAGAGACAGACGGTCGCGTGCAGGGTGCCTGTCCCAATGGTTGGCACGTGCCCTCCAACTTCGAATGGATGGGGGTTGAAGATTTTGTGGGCTACAAGGATTATTTCCGATGCGGCACTGATGTCAACAACGTGGCCAAACCTATGGCTTCCACCGAAGGCTGGCAGTTCGACTTCCTGACGAAAGGTGCGGACTGCTGCATCATTGAAAACGTTTCAACGAACAACAGTACAGGATTTTCCGTGTTACCGGCAGGCAGTGTATGGAACGGTCAAACAGAAGGCTTCGGAACGAATGCCGGTTTCTGGACCTGCTCCGACGGGAGCCCCGACACTTCACCCATTCACCGTTTCTACTACACAAACGCGACCGTGGAAATCAACTGTACCCCAAAAGAGGCATTCTATTCGGTAAGGTGCATCAAAAACAAATAAAATTAGTGTTTGTCCGAAATCGAGCAAGACTGAAAACCGATGAGGCGGTCATAAAATGTTCCTTCTTCCTGGAAATAAATGTAAATATAGTATATATTATTAGTTTGGTAATGTGAGCCCTCAATATAGGTGGCGTCAATGATGTCGCTACCATGTGGAACATATACATACTGATAGTTGTATGCGCCCTGTTTCAGGAAAAGATCAGTCTCCCAAAAATCGAACTCTTTGTTATAGTGCAGTTTGGCATCATCCTGAAGCTGCCAGTCCGTCAGTTCCCCAAACACATAAACATCGCCATCCGTAAACGGGAAGCTGCTTTTGAGGGTGAAATGCGTGAACACATAGTCCTCCGAATAGTCATTCTTCAAGTCCCGGTTGTAATAATAGCAACGCCCATTCATGTTACCCCGGCTTTCGTAAGCGGCATAAGGACGAGCTTCATCTTGCAAAACGTATGCGTGCGTATGGCGGTTCTCAAATGAAATGCCAACAATATGATCGGCATTTGAGCGTAAAGTTGTAATATCAAAGGTGTGGAATTCAGCACCACCGGGAAAAGTGTTCCTGCCATCCGTAAAATCGAAACGCAGTTCGTCTGCGTCACCAGAATTGTACGTGAGTCCAATTTTGGCATTATCCCATCTGTCGTTCTGCTGAATAGTGGCATGTATCGAACGCTGGGGATTCCTGACCCGATAAGCACCCGGATAAACAAAAAAGTCAACATCTTGATGGGTGTACATCATATTGACGTCTATAGCGTAATGCACATCACAGGTTATTTTGGCCGGAGTGGGTTCCAGCACCATGAACCGTTGGGTCAGAATAGGATTATCCGGTGTGTCGTCATACACATAAAGGATATAATTTCCTGATTTATTAAAAGATATATTTTCATTCGGAAAAGAAGCTTGGTAATGGATGTACGGCTCGATGGTGTTAAAAGAATGGTCGTACGTTGTGATGTCCTCCTCCATAAACCCTTCAATATACTCAATAGGATTCATCTGCGACCATTTCCAATCGTGCGTGCAATGGATGAACGTGTATTTCAGATGGCGGGTCTCCAGCTCCAGATCATCGAAAGAAATATGGAACTCATCAACTCCCAATGTACCGACCGGCTTGGAAAGTTGGTCGGGTCCCACTGCAAGCTGAACACTACTGATCCCGTCCACATAAACCTTGTTATCCAACTGAATATCAAATTGTTCCACCTGACCAAATGCCATACAAGAACAAAACAGTAACAGAAAAACCAAGCCTTTTTTTCTCATAATGAAATGCTTATTTGATTAAAATGCAAAGATAATCTTTTTCTACATTCTGTTTGTTTAAAAAAAAAATCCCGAAAGCATGTCGTATTAAAAAAAAATGTATTTTTGCCGTTCAATTATAAACAAAAGGCATTATCAATTTTAAACATTAAAAGAACGCGCTATCGAAGAAACATCTACTTTCTGTTTTTATTAACCCATAAAAGAAAGGAGCATATCATGAATTGGAATGCCTTGTCCGATAACGAACTGATAGCACGTTATCAATCAGGTGATGAAATTGCACTGAAGACCATCGTACTCCGTTATGAACGGCGGTTGTTCTCTTACATTATGGTTTCCGTCAAGAACAAAGAGTTGGCGGAAGACATCTTCCAAGACACCTTCATCAAGGTCATAAACACCATCCGATCGGGCAACTATCAGGAAGAGGGAAAGTTTTTCCAGTGGATTATGCGGATTGCGAACAACCTGAAAATCGACTATTACCGGAAAATGCAACGCATGCCCGTTGTTGACGGCGGTGAAGAGTTTGACATTTTCACGATTATCGGTTCAAAGGATGAATCTGTCGAGGAGAAATTGATCCGCCAACAGACATACGAGGACATCAACCACTATGTCGAATACCTTCCTGAAGAACAAAAGGAGGTACTAAAAATGAGGATTTACATGGACTACAGCTTCAAAGAGATTGCGGAACTGACCAAAGTCAGCATCAACACCGCATTGGGCCGTATGCGATATGCCCTCATCAACCTCAGAAAAATCATGGCGAAAAATCATGTGGTTTTAGAGTAGCCCTGATTCGATTTTTGCAGCAATTCGCCAAAATCCTGCGAAATTTCATTCCGAAAATTTACTATTCATCCTTGAATAGTAAACGCCTTTTCCACAACCCCCTGACACTCAAAGAGAAAAAAATTTTTAAAAATACTTGACAAACGCTTGTCTATGTATTATCTTTGTACTGTTCAAAAAGGGTTGGCACCCCCGACTGAATTTGACCGTGAAAACATTCACCTCAATCACCAAAAACAAGAGACCGCCGCAAAAGAAACAAAACCATTAATCAACCGACAAGGGAGATTAACGAAGATAGGAAACTATCGTCTCCGCGAAAGGGAGGCAACCAACAAACAAACAAAACAAACAAAACAAACAAAACAAACAAAACAAAAAACAAAAAACAAAACAAAAAGACTATGAAAAAGATTTTATTTTTAATCGGATTGAGTATTTTAACTTTTGGCGCTTTCGCCGAAAAAGTCCCGTCTGTGATCGTCAACAAATCACAAGGCGGTGTCACCGCAATTTTTAACCTTTACAACTATGTGAGCTACTCACCAGGCGAGGTCAATTCGGACGGCGTAGGTCATTTGGATTGCTCAGGTAGCGGATTTTCCGCATGCAGAGTGCCTAACTGTAACGCGCTGAACATCAACAACGGCATGACCGTTTCTGTTGAAACAGAATCAGGCAAATTGAATTCCTTCAGACAGGCCATCAACGATGTCATCCAGCAATACGAGACTGCGATTGCAAACAACGCAACAGCCGTTGCATCAGGATCTCCTGAGAAAGCCGTCCCGTCAACCTACACCAAGAAACTTGCATTTGCATCAAAAGGAAGTAGCAAATCCTCAAAAAAGAAAACGGAGGCATACGTTGTCAGAGGTGTTGTGACAGCGAGCACGGCCAACACGTCCACGATGAAGATTTACATCGAGAAGACAAATCTTCTTAACGTAGGCAGCAACTAATACTCACTCCTAAAACAGAAGATTCTATGAAAACACGGATATTTGTCATCGTCAGCTTGATTTTGGCATCGCTGGGTGCGACAGGACAAGAATGGATTGGTGAACAGTTCACATTGGACTCTATAGTCGATATGCAATGTACACACCAACCCAAGAACCTCAACCTGCTTAAAAGCAGGATACAGAATAACGCATTCTTTTTTGTCGAACAACAGGGCTACCAATACAAGGAGAATGGCTATCAAGCGGTTATCCACAAGCTGTCTTTGGACAATTATGAACAAACCGAAATCATGCTTCCACTTCCGGAAAGCCTGAAGAAACCGGAACACAATATCCGCAATCTTTGGATTTATGATTTCTGTTTTGACGGAGATTATCTGCTGGTCACCACACAGGAAGCACTAATTCTTTATAAACAAATCAATAATCAAAACTACCAGGTGGTTGCCACATACCGTCATCACAACTTGTTCGTGGGATACATTCATCAAGGGAAGCTTAATTTCTTTGAGGAAGACCATGACAAGGGGTTCAAGTGGTTTCAACAGAATCTTGACAGCGACAGGGAGACTCTGGTCCGTGAGCTGCCTTACGAAGCACCTCACATTGTCCAAATTCAGCCCAATCGCTACATTTCCCACAACCAACAATCTGTATTCTTCCTAAGCACGAGATTCCCCCGTTTGGAGGTGTATTCACTAGACGGGCAACTTCAGGACACGATTATCTTTGACATTCCTTCCTGGAAAGCCTTTGAAGAGGAATATATCCGAAAAACATTATCGGTACCATACGGGATAGAACGTATTTTCGCGACCAAGGATGACCTGTTCAAATACTCCTATCCAAAAGTGGTCATGCCGTTAAAAGGGGATCTCCTGCTATTCTTCACCTATTACGATACCATAGCCGGGAACGCTGTGCTGCAATATGCCATACGCAAAAAAGACGGAAACACAGTCCGTTATTCAGCATCCAACCATGAAGACAGCATCTATGTTGCGGCACAGTTCCCATTTACACTGTTCAAAAACGGTTTAGAAAAGACAAATGCGTCCGGAGACGATGTGATTGTCCAGCTGACTTTGAAATCGAACGTGACCTGGCAAGGGAAAAGAGGAAAAGATTATCTGAATGAGGAAAACCAATTCTTTCTTTCTCACGAACCGGTACTCGCATACAAAATCATGCGGTATTCGCCAGTGGACAAACCAAAACCATGCGAACTTATCACCACAGCCCAAAACCGAATCTGCCTACAAGATCTTCCAGCCGAAAAAAGCGTATTGATTCTACACCAAGATCTGGAGTGTTCCGGATGTGTAAACGCCATTTACGAACTCCTCAACAATAGCAATGTTGAAATGCTGCACATCGGACATGTTTATGCCCATCCGCTGAATGGTCTGTCCGCATACGACATCAGCAGCAGGATAAAACAATACCTCACCAAGGAGTTTACGCTATACTCATGCGGCACACCAGGTTTTTCTGACATCACATCGCACCGAAAAATCCCGGAAAAAGATTTTCCTTGCCTTCTGTTTTGTGACAAAAACGGCACCCGTAAACTGTTCACCGCATCAGAATTGTTCTCCTCAGAGCAGAATGTGACGACCTTCAGCAATAAATTTCTCAACGAATGGCATTCATTCAATTCTGATCAGTAATGTTCTTTGAAAGTCTGAAAAAATTGTACCTTTGCGCCCTAAAATTCTGTCTATGGCATATACAATCGATTTGACGAAAATAACCCAATTCGACCACGTGGAATTTGTGGCCAAGCAAGTGGTGGAAGGATTCATCACAGGTATCCACAAAAGCCCGATGCACGGTTTCTCGGTGGAATTTGCAGAACACCGTCCCTATAACACCGGCGAACCGATTCGCCACATTGACTGGAAACTCTACGCCCGGACTGACAAACTATTCGTCAAACAATATGAGGAGGAGACCAACTTAAGATGCCAGTTAGTCATCGACAACTCGTCCTCCATGTATTTCCCCAAACGGCAGAAATACACCCTTGCACAACCGAACAAGATTTTTTTCTCCGTGTATGCCGCAGCCGTACTGATGCAGGTGTTCAAGAGCCAGCGCGATGCGGTGGGGCTGAGCCTCTTCTCCGACAAGTTAGAGCTTCAAACCCGTGCACGTGGCGGCGATGCGCACCATAAGATGATTTATCGCGAACTGGAGAAAGTGCTCCAACCCATCGGCGATAACGTGCAACGACAATCAATGGTCACCGACACCCTGCACCAAATCGCCGAACAGATTCACCGCCGCTCCCTCGTCATCATCTTCAGCGACATGCTGGAAACATCCAGCAACCTTGACGAACTTCTGCTGGCATTGGGTCATCTGCGCCACAACAAGCACGAAGTGGTTCTCTTCCACACTTTCGACAAACAACTGGAATACGACTTTGCCTTCGAAAACCGACTCTACAAGTTCGTGGATATGGAGACCGGCAACGAGGTAAAAGTACACGCCAACAACATCCGAGAGTTTTACCAACAGACTGTGCGCGACTACTTCCAGGAAATCAAAGTGAAATGTGGGCAATACCAAATTGATGTAATTCCCGCAGACATCACCCAAGGTTTCGAACAAATACTACTACCCTATTTGCTCAAACGATCTCAAATGTACTAACCAACCCCCATGAACAAAAGCTCAACCTACGAAAACAAACGATTAACTATCAAAGAGTGGAGTGTCCAAGACAGACCCCGCGAGAAGTATGCTAAAAACGGTGCCATAGCATTATCCGATGCTGAACTGATTGCTATTTTGCTCCGAACTGGAAACGAGTCGGAATCCGCTGTGGAATTAGCCAAGCACTTGCTCTCCTCATCCGACAACAGTCTTAACACACTATCCGAAAAAACATTACAGGAACTATCCGAAATCAAAGGCATCGGACAAGTGAAAGCCATCACATTGCTTACAGCTTTCGAAATCGGAAGGCGTATCCGAACTGAAAAAGTGGAACTTAAACCGCATATTCAAAACAGTTTGGACGTAGTAAACCTGATGCAAGCCAAAATAGCGTACTTGAACCACGAGGAGTTTTGGGTTATCTATCTTAACAATGCAAACACCATTCTCAAGACCGTCCAAATCAGCAAAGGGGGCATCACCAGTACGGAAGTGGACACCCGCATTGTAATGCAGGAGGCTGTCATTTTAAAAGCAACTCAAATCATCCTCTGCCACAACCATCCATCCGGGTCTGTAAAACCGAGCAAGGCTGACATAGCCCTAACAGAGAAAATAAACAAGATTTCCCGAATCATGGACATCATCCTTGTGGACCATATCATCATTCATCGGGAAAATTATTACAGTTTTGCGGAAGAAGGGAGATTGTAGGATCTTAAAAGAGACCAATATGGATAAACCGTAATCGTCCGTTCATATCCCTGAAAGAACACACTTTCCCAAACCCATTCCGTTTAAACAAGGACGTCAAAGCCTCATGATAATCATGATACGTTTCCGCGATTATTGCGCCTTCAGGATTCAGCACGCGCTGTCCCAAGCGGGCAATCGCTTCATAACACCACAGTTTGTCCTCATCAGGGACAAAAAGTGCCAATGACGGTTCGTATTCCGTAACATTGCGGTGCATCGTGGCACGGTCGGAAGCAGGGATATAGGGCGGATTGCTGACGAGAACATCGAATCGCACACCTTCGAAAGGCGGGTGTGCCGTATCGCGCATGTCGTGGCGGGCGAAAGTCACCTCTACCCCATTGCGGTGTGCATTACCGAGGGCTACCGCCAATGCCTCCTCGGAGACATCCGTGGCGAAGACCTCCGCATCGGGTAACATTTTCGCCAGTGCAACGGCGATGCAACCGCTGCCCGTGCCGACATCCCAGATCCTCACGTTTCGGCCTTTATACCGCTCAATGACCATCTGCACCAACTCTTCCGTCTCCGGTCTCGGAATCAGCACCTCCGGGGAGACCTTGAACAGGAGTCCGTAAAACTCCGTCTCACCCAGTACATATTGCACGGGGCAACCTGCTTTCAATTTTTCCACATCACGCTCGATGTCGGCCATTATTTGCGCACCTACGCATTCTTGACCGTGTAACACCAACTCGTAACGCTGCATCCCTAACTTGGTCTGCAAGTACAGATATGAAATTGCAGCCGCCTCACGTTCATCGTAAAGCGGCTGCAATTGTTGTGTGATTGTTGTAATTAATTGCTTGATATGTATCATTCTGACTTATTCTGGCTTTTAGCTGTCGGCTATCCCAATGCCAAAAACTAATGGCTAATAGCTGATTCCGGGAAGTCGCGCCATGCCCATTTGTCTTTCACCACACCTTTGGCCAATAACATAATACCCGGGTTGGAGCGGATGGCATCGCGCACCATGAAAGGTCCCGTTATCGGATTGATGGGGTTGTAATAGATTGGGAATTCGATTCCGTATTTCTCAACAAACTTCGCAATCTCCTCTTCTGAAGAGTTGGTGATGCCCACGAAATCAACACCTTCTGACTCACATGCCTTGGCAAGCGTTATGGCCTTCTGCATTCCCTTCGCATTGGCCTCGTTCAAATCATGGACATACAATATATATACGTCCCCTTCGCGGTCGGTGGCAAAATAGTCGGGTGCGTGGTCGGCCCCATTCTCGTCCAGCATATTGAAACCGTCAATCTTGGCCTTCACCGCCTCCTTGAGAATTTTGTCCTCGCGGGAGACATAGTCGTTCTTTTCGTAGAAGTCATCGGTCTGGTTCATCAGCTCGTCCTGCGTGAGAGTGATTTCCTCGCCGGTTTCGTTGTTCTTATAGACGAACACAACATCCTTTTGCGCAGGTTGCGCCACGAAAACAGAGACATCCTTTCCCTTGTTCCAGTCACTCTTGCCGATGAACGGTAAATGACGGATGACGTACAGTTGGAAGCCTACTGCAACGAGGGCGAACAGTCCGACACAGAGCCATTGTCCCAACTCTGACAAACGGCAGTCGCTGATTTTCTTACGGTTGAAGAAGACGATGAGTGTGGGGATGATGAAGACCACGTTCTTAAGGAAAGTAGCCTTGTTGGACATCTCAATCACGTCTCCGAAGCAGCCACAATCCTTCACAACTCCGAAATAGTGGATACCCTTCACCTCAAGATATTCAGCGATAGCTAACCACATTGTGAGAAAGAAGAAGAAGGTCATAAAGAGGAGGTAGCCCCAGGCGGCCCACTGCACCTTGACACGGAAGAGCAGCATACAGCCCAACACGAATTCGCAGGTAATAGCCACCACCGCCGCAAACAAAGACAACGGATGCAGGAAGCCCATGTGGAAGGAGACGAAGTAGTCGTTCATCGTCACCCCGAAGCCCACCGGGTCAATGGCCTTCGTGAAACTGGAGAACAGAAACAGGCACCCCAACAGGATGCGGATTATCTTTAACCAAACGGGTTCTTTTTTTGTCATATTTTGTTCAATTTACAATGTATAATGTACAATTAAAGATGAAAAACTAATCGTTGTTTTGTTCTTTTTCAATTACGAGGCGGATGAGGCAGAACATCGCGTAGTTGATCATATCATAGTAGTTGGCGTCGAGGCCTTCGGAGACGAGGGTGTTGCCTTGATGGTCTTCGATGGACTTGGTGCGGTAGATTTTCATGAGGATGATATCAGTGATGGAACTGATGCGCATCTGCCGCCAAGCCTCGTCATAGTCGTGGTTCTTGCTCATCATCAAGTCCTTGGCGGCATGGATATATTTGTCGTAGAGTTCTGTCACCGTCTTAATATCCATGTCAACCTCTTCCTGTGACATTGCCACTCCAACCTCCAACTGAATGAGGGCCATCACTGCATAGTTTACGATGCCCACAAATTCGGGAATAATGCCTTCAGCCACTTTTGCTTCTCCCTTTTCCTGGATACTGCGGATGCGGTTAGCCTTGATATAGATTTGGTCAGTAAGCGACGGCAGGCGCAGAATCCTCCACGCCGTGCCGTAATCAATAGCCTTGTTGCAGAAAGTCTCCCGACAATAGGCAATCACTTCTTCATACTGTTCTGCCGTTTTTGCCATTATCTCTTGATAATCTTAAGGTTCTGGGTTCGCTGGTTGTCAAACGTAATCTGAAGCAGGTAGAAACCAGCAGGAACATCATTCATATTCAACTGATAGCGGTTGGTGGCGACAAGATTCACTGCCTTCACCACTCGACCGTTGAAATCATAGAGGACGATCTTCTGTGCAGGGGTTTCGCTTTCAATGTTGACCCATTCGCTGGTCGGATTCGGATAAACCGTAGCGCGAGCCAGTTCATAATCCTCCAGTCCCACTTCGGTGGTGTCTGTGAAGTCCTCTATCACCATAACGCCAATGCAGGGCAGGCTCACATTATCAATCCAAACGCAGTCGCTGCCGGAAGACTGGGAGCCGTCTTTCTCGTAAGAGAATTTCAGCGTATGCGTACCAGCAGGTATCATCGTGGTGAAAATGGTCCACGACACATTGCCGTCAGCTTCATCCACAGGAGAATCATCCAGATATAAGAAAAACTTGTCATAGTTCGCCTCAGAGCTCACCTTCCGATAGTAAGTTAACGGTGCTTCTGAAGGGATGGAAACAGAAATGGACATTTGGGACTTGGCATTGTTCGACAGGTTTTGTGCTGAACGGGCGCAATAATTGCCAGAATAGGCACCGTTAGAAATTATCACCCATGGGTTATTGTTCATTGTCCAGTTGTACTGGGTGAAGCTGTTGCTCTCAAAACCATCAAAATCATCACCGACCATAATCAACAAAGTGTCTATGAAATGAATATTGTCGTAGAAAATGTGGTAATACAACGGGATTAAGGATTTGGCGGGCACGCTATCTGCAATCTGCACATGGAAAGAGACCGCTGAAACTTCGTTGGGGGCAAGTCCGCTAATAGAGGACAGATCAGTCATCACATTCACACCCGAATAGTTGCAGGTCAAGTCAACGGAGCCGGACTCAACCGCTACATGACCTTTATTCTTGTTTTTGAAACTGAATACCACCATATCACCTGATGAATAGTTCTGTACCTGAACATGGTTGACAGAGGTGGTGTATTCATCCATCGTAACCTTCGGCAGTTTCACCCGTACATTCACATTACGGGAAACGACAGTGTCATACCAGTGGATGGAAAGGGTAAAGGGAAGAACCGCAAAATCCTCGGATGCGGGCATCACGAAAGAGAAAGCATTGTTGCGGTTCTCCGTGGCGTTCGCAGTCATGTTTCCCACAAAAACAGAATCTTGAAGCATGGTCACCGCGCTTTCAGGGGTGAGCGTAGCATAGACCTGAGTGGCATCGGAAATACCCACATTGGAGAGTGAGAGATTCATACGAACAGTGGCGCCTTCGTTGAACACAGTATTTTCAGCTACTTCAACGGTAGCGGGAATCACGTATGGACCATTTGGCGCAATCACCATGACATTTTGGAAATAAGGAATATAGTTCTGACCCAAAGCCACAAGTTCATATTCACCGGGATCAAGAGAAGATGTGATATTGAAAGTCACCTCACCGGAAGCGTCAGCAAAAGCCGAGAACACCGGATTCGAGTTGTTCGTAAGTGCCACGTATGCGTACGGGGCCGCATGTACCACATAATTAGTGCTGTTGTTAGTAATTACAGAACTGGCTTCCACCAGCATGGTGGAGGGCACTCCCAAATAGGCGCGGACAGAGGGATCTCCGAAACAGTGGTAAATCTCCCAATAATATTGCTTTTCATCGGACGAAGAAGATTGTACGGCCATATTACCACCTGTTATGATACCGCCGATGGTGGACGCCCATACGCTGTGATCCTCATTATGTGTGTGGAACAGTTTATCATACATACCCAGCGAATTCGCCATATAAGTGGGATTTGCCGTGACATTGCTGCGGTAACCGACAGCCCAATAGAAGTCCTCGTACCACAAGGTATTGTTTGTGGCACCTATGTAACCCATAGCGCCTTTTTTCTCAGCCCGTAACAAGGCCTCGCCAAAGCACTCGGACGTTTTGAAATTACCGGACTGGCAGCAGTTGCCAATCATCAGGCCATATTTGTCGGTGTTCTGCAACTGATACACTTGTGACACGGTGAACTCCGGATCGGCCCAACTGGTCTCACTGCCATGAGCCGTATAGTTGGTCCAGCCAGAACCTGCGCTCACCTCGGAACGAATCTGTGCGGCCTGCGAAGAACAGTTGTACAGATGTTTCATTACATTGGTATAACGAGGGTTGTCTATGTTGATATAGTTGCTGTTAATGTAGTTCACCTGACCATTTGCATAGTTAGGAGACCAATACGAATCCGTACCCGCTATCAACACGGCGTTGCCGAGATAAGAAGGATCCGGCATAGAATACTGCTCGTACATCAGAATTTTCTCGATCTGGTTGGAGAGCTGCTGGTTGTTGGTGGCTGAAAGACGGCCGTAGTAACAATCCGGAAAAAAGTCGTTACCCGAGAGGGTGGCGTAGTAAAGGTCTGTAATATGTGAATTATCGGACTGTCCTGTGAAAGCAGGAAGCTGCTCACGGTCACCAAGGAAAAGGATGAACGTGGGGGCGGGATCCTCGGCAGTGGCATTGTCATATTTATTCTGGATGAAACTCTTGATCGACGTAGTGGTCGTACCCACATTGGCATCGCTGGTGAAAGCCACCTCCACGAGATAGCCAAGGCGGCGCTTCCATGCCACAAACTCTGCCAGATTTTCGTTGGATTCGAACATAGGGTTACCAATAATCAGATACTTAATCGGCGTACCCTGAAACTCCGAACGATCTGTCTGCATCTTGTTGATGACTATATCCTGGTTCAAAGAGAACATCGGGGAGGAAAATTTCTTCAACGCCGTTGTGGCAGCCATATCCACGTTCACGAATGAGAATTCCACATCAACACGGGTGTAAATCCTGAACTTTTGGGTGACGGGGTTGTATTGCACCGGTGACACATAGATATTGGCAAGAGCCACATCACGCTTCACACCAGCCTTCTCCACACGCACCAACGGCAGCGCATAGAACGCATCTGTGCTGTAAACGGTCTGGTCGTAAGCGAACGGGGGCACGCTACCGTTTTTCGCAGCGGAGATTTGAGTCGGGAACACGGGGTTTGAAACGCCTAATTCTGCGGCATCAAAGTCGTGATACTGTGCATTGACCACTGTGGCGACCACCGAGTCACATACAGGAATCTGCAACAGTTTGCACAGCTGCGGGAGCTGAGGGGCGCCGGGAACATACGAGGAACCGTAATCCGGCAAGGAAATCATCGTGAAGTCACCTTCCGGTACTGAAGTGTTTTCAACGGAAAGTGTTCCTGGGGTAAAAGAAACAGACACTTTCTGATACGAATTCTGTGAAATCTGGAAACTTTGTGCCCAAACAAGCGGACAAATGGCCAAAAAGACCATCCATAACAAAATTTTTTTCATAATGTTTATTAACAGTTTTTACTCAAAAATTTAAGGTCGCAAAGATACATTTTTCTTCGTACCTTTTTATCCAAATAATTTTATTTACTACAGAATTCTTTTAATGTAATTATTATTTTTGCAACCTCAAACGCCATCCTTTTCAATAACGGCGTATAAAAATGCTATCCATCGGAAATTCAACATGTTATGATAAAAAAAATGATCCACTTTTTGGACATGGACGACGAACGGCTATACAAATTGGAAAATGCCCGCTATGTAATCTTGGGCGTGCCCTACGACGGCACCAGCACCTTTGTGAAAGGCGCCGATAAAGGTCCCCAAGCCATTCTGGATGCCTCCGACAGTCTCGAACTATACGATATACAATACCAGTATGATGCATCAGTATCAGGGGTTTACACAGATCATCACGAGTATAACCTTAAATCTCCTGACACGATGGTGAAGTCTGTGTATGACAGGATGAGACACTTCATGGACATGGGGAAACGTATCATCCTGTTGGGCGGGGAACATTCCGTGTCGGTGGGTGCCATCCAAGCCATGGCGGAAAGTCACGACAACATGTCCGTTTTGCAGATTGACGCACATGCAGACCTTCGCGACAGCTACCACGACTCCATCTACAACCATGCTTGCGTCATGCGCCGCGCACAAGAACATGCCCGAGTGGTGCAGATTGGCATCCGCAATGTCTGCACCGAAGAACTGCCCAGCGTGGTACCCGAAAACATCTTCTACGCCCATGTCATCCACAACCGGGAAGACTGGATGGACAAGGCCGTGAACCGGCTCACAGACAATGTCTATATCACCGTGGATCTCGACGGCTTTGACCCTGCGATTCTGCCCGCAACAGGAACCCCACTACCCGGCGGTCTGCAATGGTACCCAACCCTGCAATTCCTCGAAAAAGTATTCCGCAACAAAAATGTGGTAGGTTTTGACGTGGTAGAGCTGTGCCCGCAGACCGATAGCAAAGTTTCCGATGTCATGGCCGCCACGTTAGTGTATAAGATGTTGACATTGTGGGAAATGTTCGGGTAACAACTTGTCCGATATATATATTAAAAACAGGGAGATGCACCGTCAGCACGTTTCTACAAGGAAAAACATTTGCCCATGCATATTTGTAATTTATGTACATTTGCGACACGAAAAAAGAGCTCACCTTCTTTTATAATGAACTGTAAACCTGTAATATACATATTATTGTTGTGGATTTTCCTTTTTGGAAACACAACAGCTTGCGCACAAGAGCAGCAGGAGGGCCGCCCCAAAATAGACTCTGCCTTGGCCATCTCTCCTGACTACATGCCCACCCGCCACGCACCATGGCCAGCCCTGCAGTTCCTCCCATTACGCTACAACACCATCGACACCTCTCTCTTCCATATCGCGGAATACGACCCGCTATGTCGGATAGAGAACCTCTACCAATCACTCGGCATTAATGGCCAAGCTCACAAATCCATGATTTTCGACATCCAAGAACCGACGGGATTCTCCATGATTACCCTACCCTATCCACTGTATTTCAAGAAGACGAACGACCTGAAACTCTACAATGTCAACCCATCCTACACCAATTTGTTTTTCACATACACTTTTCTGACAGGTTTTGCGATTAATGCGACCCATGCCCAACGCATCCGGCAGGTCAATTTCGCCGTCAACTTGGACGCGGCAAGCGACAAAGGCTATTTCATTCACCAGGAGGTTAACCGGCTGACACTTGACGCCACGCTCCGATATGAGACACCTAAAAAAGACTATGGCTTCCTATTGGCATACATATACAACCACGCCAAACTCTCCGAAAACGGCGGTTTGGAGTACAGCCCCGACTTCACCGAGCGCGACCCGAGGCACGACTCAACCATCACCTACGACCTGACCAGCTTCCCCGTGATGTTCAGCAACGGCCAGTCCCTGATTAACACACACGCGTTCCAAATCACGAACTATTACAATGTCAAAGACAAAAAAGGACGTTATTTCGGAACAATCAGCCACACCTTCGATTTCAACCATCACTCCATCCATTTCTCCGATTACAACCTGAACAACACGTTTTATCGAAACCGCTACTTCATAAACACCGACACCACCAACGACTCCGTCCAGTTATACTCCATCGCCAACACCCTGCAGCTGTCCAACTTCAGTCCGACCGACACCATCGGCGATCAGCACTATTTCTTCAGGATTGCCGGCGGTCTGCGACACGAGTATGTGAACGCCATTAGCCCGAAGATGCAGGACAACAGCCTCTGCTTGTTCGCCCGCACCTCCATCCGGTTGTTTAACGTCTGGGAAATCTATGGCCTCATCTCCTACAACCTGCTCAAATACACCCAAAACGATGCCTTGGCACGAGCCGGATTCCGGTTCACCATCAACAAAAAGCAACAGCATTTCATCGGGCTTGAGGCCACTTTCAGCCGTCGCTCGCCCGACTACATCTTCAGCAACTACCTCGGGAACAACAACCTTTGGGATTACGAATGGAAAAAACAGAATTTCTTCAAGGCAAGTGTCTATTGGACGCTTTTGAACTATAAGGCCTCTTTCAACTTTATCAATGCCGGACGTTATCTTTATCTTGACAACAACTTCGACCCCATCCAGTTAGAGAAGCCTTTCCAGGTAATCCAACTGATGCTTTACGCGCCTGTACGCACGAAATTTTTCTGTCTGGACGCACAACTCGCGCTGCAACACGCCACAAACAAGGTCATTGCTGTTCCTCTGTTTGCCGGAAAATTGGGGGCGCTCTACACCACCCGCATCTTCAAGAAACGACTGCATTTCCAAGTCGGTGTTGACTTGTTCTACAACACGAAATACTATGCTGACGGCTACGACCCCCTCCTGCACCAGTTCTACGCACAACAGTATATCATCACCGGCAACTACCTGTATGTCAATGCGCACCTCGCCCTTCGCGTGAAGCGGATTTCATTCTTCGTACGCGGCGGCAATCTCATCGCCGGTCTCCTGAGCTTCCGCTACATCACCACCCCGGGCTATCCAATGCAAGGCAGGAACTTCGAGGTCGGGGTGAATTGGAAGTTCTACGATTAGGCGATGACTGACGATAAAAAAAAGATAAGATGAAGGAATAAAACCATATATCGTAAAAACGGGGTACACTGTCTCCACAAAAAAAGAAGAACATACGACATCCCCCTATGTAGATTGTATAGTTACAACGGATTCAACACAAAACTAACGAATCCAAAACCTCAATAACCCATAACCCATAACCCATAACCTTTAAAAATGGAATACAGAATCGAAAAAGACACATTAGGAGAAATGCGAGTCGAGAGCGACAAGCTGTGGGGCGCTCAAACACAACGGGCGATGGAAAACTTCGAAATCGGCAAGAAGCACATGCCCGTTGAAATCATATACGGCATTGCAACAGCAAAAAAAGCGGCGGCCTGCGCCAACTACGACTGTGGCGTGCTGCCCGCAGAAAAACGCGACCTAATCGTACGTGTGTGCGACGAAATTACCGCCGGACAATGGGACGACCAATTCCCGTTGCACATTTGGCAAACCGGCTCGGGGACGCAGACCAACATGAACGTCAACGAGGTGATTGCCCACCGCGCACAACAGCTCCGCGGCGGCCAACTCACCGACTACCCGCTGTTCCTCTCTCCCAACGACGATGTCAACAAGTCGCAATCGACCAACGATATTTTCCCAACGGGAATGCGCATCGCCACAGCCAAGAGCATCATCACGCGCACACTACCCGCAATAGAGCGCATGATGAGCACCTACAGCGAGAAAATCGCCGAATACGCCGACATCAAGAAAATCGGACGCACCCACCTGATGGATGCCACCCCGCTAACCCTCGGCGACGAACTTTCGGGACATCTCTCGCAGCTGGAGCACAGCTACGAGGTCATTAAGCAGAGCCTCAAGCACCTGATGGAACTGCCCATCGGCGGCACCGCCGTGGGCAACGGCATCAACGCGCCCGAAGGCTACGACAAAATAGCCCTGAAATACATCAACGAATTCACGGGTTACGAGTTCAGCAACTGCCCCAACAAGTTCGAGGCGATGGCCACGCACGACTCGCTGTGCGAGATGTCGGGGGCGTTCAAACGGTTAGCCGTTTCGCTGATGAAGATTGCCAACGATTTCCGGCTGCTCAACTCGGGTCCGCGCTGCGGTATCGGCGAAGTAATCCTGCCTGCCAACGAACCCGGTTCCTCCATCATGCCCGGAAAGGTGAACCCCACGCAATGTGAGGCTTTGTCGCAGGTCTGCTGCCAAGTCATCGGCAACGACGTGGCCATCACCACCGGTGCCATGCAGGGACACCTGCAGCTCAACGTCTTCATGCCGCTCATCGGCCGCAACCTTCTGCAATCATCGCGACTGCTGGCGGACGTTGTTAACTCTTTCAACGACCACTGTCTCAAGGGGATAAAGCCCAATCTGGAACGCATCTCCATGCACCTTCACAACTCGCTGATGCTGGTCACGAAGCTAAACCCGCATATCGGTTATTACAACGCCGCGAAGATTGCACAACATGCGCACGAGCACGGCCTTACCTTGCGCGAAGCGGCACTGGAGCTGCAACTCGTGAGCGCAGAGGATTTCGACGAGTGGATGAGATTATAAACAACAAGTTCATTCCATTTCATATCCTCTTCCCGCAGGAAATGCAGCAGGAAAGCCAATGCGAAGAACATGCTTTCCACAAAGCGAATGTGGCGGAAAGGCCAAGTACGGGCCCTTGAAAAAGCTCTCAACAATCAATTTTCAATATCCCAATCGAACCACCACACTATTGTGTCGGTTTTTGCTGCATAGCCACTCCAATGCCCCAGCACCCGGTCGCTGTTAAAGTTCGACACGGCAGGCAACGGATTGGTGAACGGGTTGCTGCCGTACGCGGCCTCGGTGCCGGCGGAAAGCAGATACAGATACGTATGGTAGTCTATTTGGGTGTGTTTCACATAAACGGTGTCACCGGGGCGGAAGGTTATCCGGCGGAAATTCTCCTGCTCCTCCTCGGGTAGCAAATCTCGCATCATGACCGAATATCCGTAACGGGTCACCTCGTAGTTGAACGTCATCCCATTGAAAACACGGTCATCGAAAGCAACAGGCATATTGCAAACCCAAAGCCGGTCATACAATTTCGGGGAATGGACCTTGCAGAAAAAGGCATAGTAGTTCACTTCGCTCGGATCATCGGTCATAAGTACGCGCACGGTGGCCATCGTATCATCCAGCATATCCGATGACTGGTCGAAACCGATGGAGTCCAGGTCAAACATTTTCGGAATATACGTTTCGGCTGAATAGGTCTGCCCATCGTATTCCACTGTCAGGGTATAGTGCGTCTGTTCCTTCCCGATGACCGATTTTCCCATAAAAGCCGTGTAGTAAGGGGCTTCCGGATTTAACTGCCAGACCAATTCTTCCGTCTCACCCGTTTCTGAAGTAACGAATACCCGAGCTTGGTCGCCCGTGATAAAAACATCGCCCATCAAAGTCTCTAAATTGATTTCCGAAAAGTAAGGGATGCTTTTCGAGAGCATGACCATAGCGGGTGCCCCTGTCTCTATCGACCCTTCAATCACCAACTTGGGCTCATAGTCAGGCAGCTTCATATCAATTTCACGCTGACATGCAGGCATCAACAGGCAGACTACAAAAAGAAACAATATATACCGTTTTTTCATTTATGTTCCATTTTTGGTGAAACGGCTGCGAAAATACAAAAAAAATGTATCTTTGCACTCTTATTTTTCAGTTTTAAAAAAATGGAGAACCAATCCAACCAGACTACGAAGAAAGGTTTAATTCTGCTGCTCGGTATTATTATCGGGTTGCTGGTTGGAATATTTGTCGCTTTTGTTGTGGTGAACAAATTCCGCCCAAACCCTTCATCGGTGGTGAAGGTTCTTTCCGCACCGGCGACCCCTTCCGATAAGGATACGATATATAAATATATTGTACACCAACATGTACCGGCTATAGATGGCGAGGACTCATATTCCGATAGTGATTCCCTGCAGACAGACTCGGCGTATGTGCAGGACAATTCTATGGATTTCATGCTGGAGGATGAGGATTATCAGACGTATGGAAAGAAAGAGGAAGCAAATGTCACTTCGGAAAGGATGATTTCGAAATATGATGCGCCCATTCTCTATTTCGATGCGAATCGAAATGCCATCTCGGCGGCTGCCAACGCCCCGAAATTCATGGAGGTACAATTCTGGAGCACTCCATTCCAAAACAAAATCGTCTATCAGTTTGAGGATGGCAAGCTGAAAATCAAAGGGTTGAATCCAAACGAGGTCTATCTGATTCATTATAACAATCGTTATTTTCTCCAAAATGACAACCACGTTTATCAGCTTCAACCTTCATCGGATTTCATGAGGCTGGTAGAAATCCACGATGTCTCTTTTTTCTGATGTTCAGTAGTAATTAGAAATATGTTTTCACGTTATGGGACGATGCCAAAACAATTTTTAATTCATCATTCTTAATTCATAATTGACAATGACCTTCTTCTTCATCTTTTTCCTCTGTTACCCCCTCGCCGCGTTACCACTTTGTCTGCTTTATCTATTGTTGCCAGTGGTTTATGTGGTGGTGAACCATATTGTCCGATACAGGCGCAAGGTGGTGGATGATAATCTGTTGCATTCGTTTCCTGAAAAGACGGCAAAAGAGCGTCGAAAAATACGCAACCGTTACTATTGGCATCTCTCGCAGATTGTCGTTGAAATGATCAAAATGCTGCTGATTCCGCGACGGGCGTTGCGTTACCGCTACCGTTGTGTGGATACGGAGCTGGTAAACCGGTTCTATAAAGAAGGTAAGAGTGTAATCCTAATGTCAAGCCACTACAACAACTGGGAATGGATGATTGTGGCATTGGACGAAATGTTCCTGCACCACGGCATCGGGGTGGGGAAGGCCAACAGCAACAAGGTTTTCGAGAAGTGGGTGAACCGCGCACGCACCCGCAACGGCACGGAGGTCTGCTTCGCCGACACCGCCCGCAAGGTTTTCGCACACTATGAGGAGAACCACATCCCCGCCGCATACATGATGCTCTGTGACCAATCGCCCAGCAACAAGAACAAGTGCTACGTCACACAGTTCCTAAACCAAACCACCGGCGTGATTTACGGTGCTGAATATTTCGCCCGCAAATACGACATTCCGGTGCTTTACTACCAGGTCATCAAAGAACGGATGGGAAAGTACCGCGTTGAGATAGAAGTGATCACGGAGCATCCTAACGAAGAGAAGCCGTACGCCGTCACCCAGAAATACACCGAACTGTTGGAACAAACCATCCGCAAGAAACCTGAATATTGGATATGGAGCCATAGACGGTGGAAACTGAAGTTCTGATTATTGTCTTACGCTTCAAAATTTGCCTCTAATAATATTATGTCAAATCAAACCTATCACGAAATACTTGAACGCATCTTCACCGCCTACCCGATGTACCACAAGGTCGGGAGTGCGGCTTACAAGGAAGGCCTCGAAAACATCGAAGCCCTGCTGGAAATCATCGGCAACCCGCAGCGGAAACTGCGCTGCGTGCATGTGGCCGGCACTAATGGCAAAGGTTCCGTGTCTTCGTTCCTTTCGTCTTATTTCCAGGAACTCGGTTACAAGACCGGGCTGTTCACCTCGCCGCATCTCGTCGATTTCCGTGAGCGCATCCGCATCAACGGGGAGATGATCACCGAAGAAAAGGTGCTGGAATTCTTCGACAAATATCAGGAAAAATTCCAACATCTGGAACCCTCGTTCTTTGAGATTACCACCGCGTTAGCGTTCCATTACTTCGCTGAACAGAAGGTTGATTTCGCGGTTATCGAGGTGGGGCTCGGCGGCCGGTTGGATTCCACCAACGTCATCACTCCCCTACTCTCCGTCATCACCAACATCTCCTTGGAACACACGCAATTACTTGGCAACACCATCGCGAAGATCGCCTTCGAGAAAGCCGGCATCATCAAGAACAAAGTTCCTGTCGTTATCGGAGAGTACCATCCCGAAAGTTTCCCCGTGTTCGAGGATGTGGCCCTCAAGCACGACGCGCCGTTGTTCCCCGCCAACGTCAACTACGAGTACAGCAATCACGAAGGCAGATTAGATATCTACGACAAGGAGACTCACGAGAAGGTATATTCACTTTATACCCCGTTCAGAGCTCATTATCAGGACAAGAACATCCTCACTTTCTTCCAAGCCGCGAAAGTATTGGAGTTTGTCCTCAACATCCAAGAGGACAAGATTGGACAGGCCGTGGAGAACATGCAGGTAAACACCGGACTGACCGGACGCTGGCAGGTTCTGTCCGAAAACCCGCGAATCCTTTGCGATGTGGGGCACAACTACGCCTGTCTGCAAAACTCTATGACCAACATTTACGAGGAACGTCCCTCCGCCGACAGCAAAATCCACGTGGTGTTCGGTATGGTGAACGACAAGGACATTGACCACATCCTGCCACTGCTGCGCAAAGAATTCACCTATTACGTCTGCCGCGCCCACATCGAACGGGCGATGGATCAGGAGAAACTCGCCGCGAAGATGCGTAAACAGGGGCTTTCGTGCGAAACCTATCCTTCTGTGAAAGAAGCGATTGAGGCAGCGAAGGCAGCGGCAAAAGAGGAGGATGTTGTATTTATTACGGGAAGCTGTTTCGTTGTCGGCGAGGCGTTGTCGCTTTTCAATGGTTATGGGTTATAGGTTATTGGTTATCGAAGCCCTGCTAATCCTGAATGCCGTTTTCGTGTTCGGACAGTCGCCCTCGATTGTTTTCAACGAAAGTGACGCGGAGTTGCTGCGGGATGCGAAGGTCATCGGGCGGAAGAACCAAGTGTTGACATTGGAAAACTACCCGCAATCTGCCGAGAAAATCGTGCAATTCCTGGAAAACCACGGTTACCCGTTTGCATCCGTGAACCTCACCACCGAATGGGAAAACGACACCACCCCACTCTACCGAATGCAAATCGACCATGGCCGTTACACAAAAATCGACTCCATCGTGTTGAAAGGCAACTTGAAACTGAGTCAAAGCTACCTTTGGCCATATTTGGGACTGCGACGAAAAGCCCCTTATTCCGAGAAAACTATACAAGAGGTTGGAAAAAAGCTGGATGCCATCCCTTTCGCAACGGTCATCCAACCGGCAGGAGTTTCTTTTGAGGAAGACAAAACCCTGCTTTACGTTTTCTTAGACAAGCGGCAGGTCAACCGTTTTGACGGCTACATCGGATTCCAGCCCGTAAACGAACAGACGGGCAAGCTGGCCGTCACTGGCGAATTGTCGTTAGCATTGCAGAACATCTTCCACATCGGGGAGCAGTTCTCCCTCGAATGGCGTAGCAGCGAAAAGCACTCGCAGTATCTGAATCTTAATGCTGCATTCCCTTTCCTGTTTCGCACACGCTTCGGCATCGACGGGCACTTCCGCCTTGACAAACAGGACACCACCTACCTGACCCTGAACTACCACATCGGCATCCCGTACCATTTCCGCCACGACAGTTACCTGAGACCATACATCGACTTCACACAGTCGCAACTGCTGAACACTTCTGTCAATTCATCGCCAGCGGACACCTCGTGCATGGGCCACCGCAACATCCTGTACGGACTGTCGCTGCAAGTCAGGCAGATGGACAATCCATACCAGCCGAGGCTTGGTTTCGAGCTTTACGCGGATGCGGCAGCAGGACGAAGAACGCTTCAACCCAGCCACCATAACAACGAGCCGACAGCATCTGACCTCAACTTAGTGAAGACTTCCTATCGACTGACGGGTGGAATAACCGGTTATATTCCTATCTACAAACAACTTATCCTGATGCTTCGAGCACAAGCAGGAAGTCTGCTGAACGGTCCGCACTACCGTAACGAAATGTTCAAGATCGGCGGGGAAGGCCAAATCAGAGGGTTCACGGAGAACGAGCTTTATGCCAGCACTTACCTGCTTTATTCGGCTGAGTTGCGCTATCTTTTCGGACGCAACTCTGACGTACACATCTTCTTTGATGGCGGCACATACGAGCAACAAGGGTACTACAACTACCTGTTTGACACGCCATTCGGATTCGGATTGGGTGTCAACGTCGGGGTGCGAAGCGGTGTTTTCTACTTTGAATACGCTTTACCGAGACAACGGAACAATCCCATCTCCCTCAAAACGGGGAAGATACATTTCGGGGTGAAAGTGTCGTTTTAGCTATTGGCTGTTGGCTTTTAGCCGTTGGCGATCGACTTTTTAGCAGCACATCAGGCAAAAAAGAAAGACTGGGATGGTAGCGAAAAGAATGGAATCGACCCTGTCGAGGACACCGCCATGACCGGGAATGATTTTTCCGCTATCTTTCACGCCGGCCTTGCGTTTGAACAACGATTCTATCAGATCGCCCATCAGTCCGAAGATTTCCACTAACAAGGCCATCACTATCCATTGCCACAAACACAATCCAGATTGCTGGAAATACGGGATATAGAAAAGCCCGACAGCCAAACCTGCCGTGAAAACGCAACTGCACAGGAAACCTTCCCATGTTTTACCCGGTGAGATATTCGGTGCCAGCTTGTGTTTGCCAAACAACGACCCGAAAACGTACGCGGCTGTGTCTGCCATCCAAATCAGGATAAAGAAGGCCAGCACCAACATAGGCTGTTTCGGAATCCATACAAAAAACAACAGACACAATGGAAGAAGAATCCAAAATAAAGATAAAAGCCCCATGCCGATATTAAAAATCGGATTCTCATGGCGACAAATCAGCTCGGGCAAGAAAATGCCAAGTATGGCCAACACCAGCATCACGCATTCCCCAGGCCTGAGAAAGTGAATATTCCCCATTACATCTGGCGCACTATTCAAAAACGCATACATTTGAGATGCGAACAAGAAAGCCAACAACATGGTCATGGCGGAAATATTGACAAAAGGATAACATTCCTTAAGTTCCGGGGTCTCGTACATCTTATACAATTCCCAAATACCCACCAGTCCAAAAAAGTAAGCCAACGGCACGGCCACCCATGAGGTGAAAACCGCAGTCACCATCAAGGCTACATAAACGATTCCGGAAGCAGTTCTGACAAACAGATTACGAGTTTTGGGATTCATTTTTAGGGGGATTATCGTCCAAAAGCAACAGAATATACCGAGGGTTCTTTGTTGTGCGAACCTCTTTGCCGTTTTGTTTGGGAAGCGGTGTCGGGGTTATGAACTCCATGCCGGCATCTTTGGAGAATTTGGCGTTTCGCTTCAATGCCGTTTCAAAATCGGGGACGATGTCAACCATGCGGGAAATCACGATGACATCGAAGGCGAGATTCCGCATCGAAACGAAGCGCGAGATAGGTTGGGTGAAACCGATGCTGCCGTTCCGTGCCACCAAGGCTGTGGACAACACATACACCGCGTCAATCGGCATACTCGTGGTGATGGAATTGACATAGTTGACCTGCGCCTGCTCCAAATCACCACAAAGGTTGTTATGGGTGTTCAGCACAACGTTGTACTGCTTGTCATCCGCCAGCATCTTCAGAAATTTCAGACGGTCCTCACGGGTATGGCAGCGGAGAATCTTACCGCCGTTGGCCTGGAAATTCTGCCAAAACTCCACCTGCACATTCTCCATGGGGGCCAAATACTGCGAAGACGGCTGTCCATCAGGTTTATGGTCGTGCGACACGGTGCTTTTCCGAATCACACCACGGATATATTCTTTATCTGTTATGAAATTCTCGATCTCGCTCATTGTTCTTTTATTGGTTCTTCAGTATCCGTAAGTTTTTCTGTCTCATTGCTTTGTCCAACAGAATTCTGTTTTTCCTCCTTGGCTTGGAACGGGCGGTCACCCAGAATATTCTGAACGTCTTCGGAGAATATCACCTCACGCTCCAGCAGCAATTCTGCCAACTGCTCGACCTTGGCATAGTTTTCAGTCAGAATCCCCTTGGCCCTATTATAGGCGTTTTCAATCAACAAATGCACACGTTCGTCAATCTCCTGCGCGGTTTTCTCGCTATACGGTTTGGTCATGCTGTACTCTTGCTGACCCGTTGAGTCATAATAACTTACATTACCGATTTTCTCGTCAAGGCCGTAATAGACAATCATCGCGTATGCTTGCTTGCTGACGCGTTCCAAGTCGTTGAGGGCTCCTGTGGAGATTTTGCCGAAGAAAACGTCTTCTGCAGCACGACCGCCTAAAGTGGCCGTCATTTCATCGAACAGTTGGTCGTAGGTGGTCAGTTGGCGTTCTTCGGGAAGATACCAGGCCGCCCCCAGGGCTTTGCCTCGGGGAACGATGGTCACCTTCATCAGCGGGGAGGCGTAACGGAGCATCCAGCTCACGCACGCATGGCCAGACTCGTGATAGGCGATGGTTTTCTTCTCTTCGGGAGAGATGACATTGCCGCGTCGCTCCAAACCACCGACAATACGGTCAACCGCCGCAAGGAAATCCTCCTTCTCAATATATTGTTTGTTCTGGCGGGCGGCTACCAACGCAGCCTCGTTGCAGATATTGGCGATGTCGGCACCGGAAAAACCGGGGGTCTGTTTCGCGAAGAAGTCCAAGTCCACATCGGGGCCAAGCTTGAGGTTGCGCACATGCACGCCGAAGATGCCACGACGTTCGTTCAAGTTAGGCAGTTCGACCTGGATTTGCCTATCGAAACGGCCTGCACGAAGAAGGGCACGGTCGAGGATGTCAGCGCGGTTGGTGGCCGCCATAATGATGACACCGGCGTTGGTACCGAAGCCATCCATTTCCGTAAGCAGCTGGTTCAGTGTGCTTTCACGTTCATCATTAGCATTAGAGAAAGCTCCTTTTCCGCGAGCACGCCCGATGGCGTCAATCTCGTCAATAAAGATTATGCAGGGGGCTTTCTCCTTAGCTGTGCGGAACAAGTCGCGCACACGGGAGGCGCCCACGCCCACGAACATCTCCACAAAATCGGAACCGGACATCGAGAAGAACGGCACTTTCGCCTCGCCAGCCACAGCCTTGGCCAACAGAGTCTTGCCCGTTCCCGGAGGACCGACCAAAAGCACACCTTTAGGGATTTTTCCGCCCAACACGGTGTATTTCTGTGGATTCTTCAGAAAATCAACCACCTCCTCAATCTCGAACTTCGCGCCTTCCAGACCAGCCACGTCCTTAAACGTCACCACCTGGTCCGTTTTCTCATCGAACTCTTGCGCCCTCGACTTTCCTATATTAAAGATATTGCCGGCACCTCCGAATCCGGAACCGCCACGCATCGAACGCATCGAAAAATAATACAGCAGGAAAATCAAAATGACAGGCAGCATCCAGAAGATAATCTCAAATCCCCAGCTTTGGGAATTGTCTTGCTTCATCGGGAAATCATATTCCTTGGCTATCTCATTGGCCACCAACGTGCTGTCCGCAGCTATACGTTCCTGCACATATTGATTCTTCATCTCCCGCAGGTTTTCATTATATACCTGTAAGTCTGTCACCACCAAATAATATTGTGGACCCGCCGTATTGCTCTTCACCTCCTCGTATGCAGAATTACGCTCCAAAGCCTCTTTCTTGAGGAAAATATTGATATGAGAATTTTTCTTCACGAACTCGACATGCTCCACTTCACAGTTCTTCACCATCTGGTAGAATTCCATGTCGTTCACCTCTCGCACAGAATCACCCGATGTGAAGAAATACACCCCTATCAATCCAAGCGTGATTATAATATAAAACAGCGACCAATTGAACTTGCCGCCATCCTTTTTCCTGTCATTTTTGTTTCCGAAAGGATTTGGGAAACCGTTCTTCCCGCTGTTTTTGTTAGCTTTATTGTTTTTGTTATTGTCTGGCATTACTTTCTAAAATACGTGATAAAAAAACGCTAATCTCTTCGAAGAAGAATCAGAATTTCTGGACATCCGCATCACCCCAAAGGGATTCAATTTGGTAATATTCCCGCGCTTCGGGCAAGAATATGTGTACCAAAATATTGAAGTAGTCCAAAAGCACCCACTCCTTGTTCTCAAGTCCCTCCACATGGATGGGGGTGATGTTGGCCACCTTCTTGGTCTGCTCCTGCACAAAATCGCACAAAGTGTCCACATGGGGCTTGGAAGTGCCGGTGCAAACAATAAAATAGTCAAAATAGACGTGATTTATTTTCTTGAGATTGAGGCAGTGGATGTCCACGCCCTGTTTCTCAAGCAACGCCTGAATTATCAACTCCTCAAGGTTTCCCTCAAACGGAACACCCTCGTATTTCACTTTTCTTTTCGTTGCCATATTATCATTTAAAAACGGTTGCAAAAATACGATTTTTTTCGATATTTTTCGTATTTTTGCCCTCTCTTAATTTGCCTTCCGCCTTATGACTTCTACCTTGCTCTCGCCCTACTATAACAAGCAAACCCAGAAAGAACATCTATCTATAAAACATCAATAACCCTAAAAAAATGAACATCAAAAATTACATCGAAGAGAACGAAAAACGTTTTTTGGACGAACTTTTCAGCCTGTTACGCATCCCGTCGATCAGCTCGGAGAGTGAGCACAAGGGCGACATGGTGCGCTGCGCCGAGCGTTGGAAAGAGCTTATCATGGCCGCCGGCGCCGACAAGTGTGAAGTCTATCCCACCGAGGGTAACCCCATCGTGGTGGGTCAGAAAATCGTGGATCCCGCTGCCAAGACCGTGTTGGTCTATGGCCACTACGACGTGATGCCCGTGGATCCCATCGAGCTTTGGAACACCGAACCTTTCGAACCTGTCATCAAGGACGGCAAAATCTGGGGCCGCGGCGCTGATGACGACAAAGGACAGTCATTCATGCACGCAAAGGCGTTCGAGTACATGGTGAAGTCCGGCAACCTCAAGTGCAACGTCAAGTTCATGCTTGAGGGCGAAGAGGAGATTGGCAGCACGCAGCTCTACAGCTTCTGCGAGCAGCACAAAGACCTGCTCAAGTGCGATGTCATCCTCGTCTCCGACACGGGCATGATTGCCACCGACACGCCTTCCATCACCGCCGGTCTGCGCGGCCTCTGCAACATGATCTTGAAGGTCACCGGTCCGAACCGCGACCTCCACTCCGGCATCTTCGGCGGTGCCGTCGCCAACCCCATCAACGTGCTCTGCGACCTCGTCTCCGGCCTCATCAACGACAAGGG
>JAEEGL016188643.1_pt1 | contig 44644 bp, 45 predicted proteins | sample 9134231 | NCBI WGS metagenome assembly JAEEGL01 (sample SAMN16246548, study PRJNA631951) | gut metagenome | biome: gut microbiome; feature: rumen; material: fiber-attached | host: Bos | place: Iran: Karaj | collected 2018-10 | reverse complement strand
TTTTATTATCAAGAAATAAAACTTTTAAAGTCAATTCAGCTAAAAAGTCTAAGCCCTTCCTCCTGTTTTATCTATATATAATCTCATTTCTGTAGATTCTTCGCCTGTGTTAGGATATCTGCGGAATTGATGCTCCAAAAGAACTTTCATTCCAAGTCTCTCCATTACTTTTCGTGACCGTTCATTTCTCTCGTCGCAAGTTGCAGTAAGCCGCTTTATCTCTGGCAGAGAAAAGGCATATTTCATAAGCTCCGAAGCAGCTTCTGTCGCAAAGCCTTTTTTCTGAAAAGCCGGATTGAGCACCCAGCCAAATTCGCCTTCTGTCCTGTCTTCGTTAAAAAACAGGCATATATTTCCGATTACTTTCTTCTCTTCTCCAAACTGAATCGCAAACTCAAGAAAATCGGGATTTTCCTTTTTCCATTCATCTTCTACAGAGGCGATGTAGGTTTTTACCTGTTCAAACGAAATCTCTTCTCCTTTATTTACAGAAAGCACGTACATATATCTTACGACATCATATTGTCTGTCATATTCAAAAACGTCGTCTGCATCAGACATTTTTAGAGGTCTTAAAATGAGACGTTCTGTTTTTAATAATAAATCCTTCAAAAGATCCTCACAAAGTGCAGCAGATAATTTAAGCACATAAACTGGATTTTAGCACGAAAACCAAATCAATTTCCCAGACACCGCCGGCCTCAAAAAATATAAAGCCGTCTGCAATTGCAGTTTTTTCCCTCTTCTACATTTTTCGTCTTTTTTTGTAAAAAAGATTAATCTATGAAAATTTGTATCGGCAATGAGTTTTATCCCGAAAGACTTTGTGCCGCCCACCCGGGAGCGCAATTTTTAATTAACTACCGTTCACAAACAATCTCACGACCGTTTGTTAGTTTAAAGCCCGTCTCAAAAATCCCATGTTTCACGTGAAACACAGATTACGACATCGTCTTTCCTTTTTCCTATCAAGGACAGTGGCCCGCGAAAGTCTGTGACATCAGAAAATCCCGTAACCTAGAAAAGGTCCGAAATCCTCGAAAATCCAAAGGCTCCGCAGATATCCAGACTTCATGTGAAACTCTCAATGTCCACCCGTTTCACGTGAAACAATTTTGCCGTTTTAAAAACGCCACAGTTTTTCTCCCCTGCAGAAAAACCGGAATCTGACAAAAGCTTGAAATCCCGTCGAGACAAAACTCCCTTAATCGTCCTGACTGCCGCATCAAAGACTACACCCATAAATCCTGCTGCTATATCATCGACTTTTTAAAAGCCGTGTCCATCTCAAACTCCGCCCATAAAACCTTCCACCAAATTCCACACGATAACCTGCGCTAAAGAATCGTTTAGAAAACTAGAAAAGGCAGACGCACCTTTCCCGCCTGTCCACCTTGAAGTAATTTTATGTTTCACGTGAAACATAAAATGTCGCTTTTCATTCGTTTCGTGAATTTTTCATCGCACACAGGCTAAAAGAGTTTCATGTAAAACCCTGCTGGTCTTAGTCTTTTATAAAAGACCAGGACAATAGGCATGCTATAGCAAAGGCGACTTCTCTTCTTTTGTTTCTCTTTTTTCCACGCCCTGAGGCCTGAGATCCGGAGTTTCCCGTAAAAAACGCGTCCTTTTCGTAAGCACGCTTTTATACCTGCAAGCCGCCAGTTCCCGACCTTTTTAAGAGTAAGCTTTAGAAAACTTCTCGCGTTCTTCTGTCTTAATTTATAAAAAGTCCTTAAAAAGAAATTTTAAGTTATCCACATACTCAACAAGTTATCCACATTTTTTCTGTTTTAAAATAAGTTTCACGTGAAACCTCACGATTGGAAAAAAGTTTACCGAGCTTAGATCAAGGGGAAAAAGTCATTATTTTTAAAGGTTAAATTCTGAACTTTTTGGAAGGGGAAAAAAGAGGTAAATAAATCCACAAGTTATAAACAAGCTGTGGATAACTTTTTTGATTTGAGCAAAAAAATAACCGGGTTGCCCCGGTTGCCTGATGATTCGTTCGCTTACTAAATAAAGCGTTCCCCTCTTACATTTCGTATTATACATCGTTTTATTTTTTTTGTCATCTAAAAAATTTCAAAAAAGTAAATTTATTTTATATTTTAGCTACCTATCGGTCGTTAGTCAAAAACTATCTTTCGTTCGTCTTAATATTCGTCTCCACGTTTGGCATTGCGCACATATTTGGAGTCCCTGTCGTCGCCGTTTTTTTTGTTGCTTCCTGTGTGCAGATTTTTTTCTGCGCTCGCGGTCGTGTTTTTTCTTCAATCATTTCTCTGCAGTTTTTCCCTAAACACGCGGGTCTCTTTTTTAAAAACAAAAAACCCGGCGCACATCTTTTTAAGATTCTGCAGCCGGGCTTACAGTTTTATTTTTTTCTAAAAATTATTTGTCATCGTCATCGTTTACGATTTTATCAAGACCAACAAGATAATCTGGTTCATCAACTTTTACGACGCTTACACCAGATGATGCCGGACCCTGAACATTGATTGTCGAAACTTTTACGCGTAATGTCTTTCCCTGACTTGTCATCAAGACAATTTCGTCTTTATCAGAAACAGAAAGTGCGCCGATTATTTCGCCCTTGTTGTCTACGTTTCCAAATACACGCTGACCACCGGTTCCGCGACCGTGAACTTTATAGTCTTCAAATCTTGCGCGCTTTCCATATCCTTTTTCTGTAAGAACAAGAATGCTCGAAGAATCTTCTACACGGATTGCTGCAGAAAGTTCGTCACCTTCAGAAAGCTTTAATCCCTTGTTTCCGTGGCCTGCCCTTCCCATAGGACGAACATCTGTTTCTTTTATTCTTAAAGCTTTTCCGCGTCTTGAAATGAGAACAAGCTCATCATTGCCGGTTGTAAGAATTGTACTTACAAGTCTGTCACCAACATCAAGCTTTATTGCTCCGATTCCGCGTATTTTTGCATTTGCAAATTCTTTGATACATGTCTTTTTAATTACACCATTTGCTGTAGCCATAAAGAGGAATTCGTCATCTGTAAATTCCTTAAAGTTTACGATGGTCGTAATCTCTTCGTTTGCACTTACGGCAAGAAGACTCTTGATGTGAGATCCACGACTAAGTCTGCTTGCTTCTGGAATTTCGTGAACTTTTACCCAGTAAGCTCTTCCCTCGTTTGTGATGAAAAGAAGGATATCGTGGGTAGATGCGATAAAGAGCTGGCTTATGTAGTCATCTTCTACGAGAGTCGTACTGTTACTTCCCTTTCCACCGCGACCCTGCTGTTTATACTGGCTGAGCGAAACGCGTTTTACATAACCAAGTTTAGAAATAAGGATAACAACGTCTTCTTCTTTAATCATGTCTTCTACATTTATTTCTTCAACTTCGTCAGCAACGATTTCTGTCTTTCTGTCATCGCCGTATTTCTGAGCAAGCTCATTTGTTTCGTCTTTAATTTTCTGTAAGATTTTTTCATGATGTGCAAGAAGATCAGAAAGATAATCTATCCATGCCTGGAGTTCCTTAATTTCTTTCTGTAAATCTTCTATCTGGAGATGTGTAAGACGCTTGAGCTGCATATCAACAATTGCCTGTGCCTGCTCATCATCAAACTCAAATCTCTTTTCAAGATTCAGCTTAGCATCTTCTGTATCACGGCTTTCCTTGATGATTTTGATTACTTCGTCGATATTGTTGATTGCTTTTATGAGTGCATCAAGAATGTGCATTCTGTGCTTTGCAACTTTTAAATCATAAATCGTACGGCGTGTAATTACTTCGTCGCGGTGATTTACAAAATGCTGAATCAACTGCTTTAAGTTCAATACTTCCGGTTTTAAATATGTTTCTGGTAAAGTAAGCTGTTCTTCGGAATATCTTGTAGTTCCCGATTTTTCCTGCGGAACAAGCGCAAGATTTATTACACCAAAGTTTGACTGTAAATCTGTCTTTGTAAAAAGCTGGTTCAATACAAGCTTTGTAATTGCACCTTTTTTAAGATCAACTACAAGACGCATTCCCGAACGGTCAGAAGATTCGTCGTTGGCATTTACAACGCCTTCGATTAATTTATCGCGTACAAGCTCCTTGATGCGGCGAATGATGTTTGTCGTATTTACTCCATACGGAACTTCTGTAAATACGATTGACTCACGGCCATGCTTGTCTGTCTCAATGGTAAATTTTGAACGGATTACGATTTTTCCGCGACCGGTTGTATATGCTTTACGAATTCCATCACGGCCGTAGATTATTCCGCCTGTAGGAAAATCAGGACCTTTGATGTGCTTCATCAGTTCTTCGATTGTGATGTCATTGTTGTCGATGTAGGCACTTACTGCAGAAGCAACTTCGCGGATGTTGTGGGTAGGCATGTTTGTAGCCATACCAACGGCAATACCGGTAGTTCCGTTACACAGAAGGAACGGAAACTTTGCAGGAAGAACTGCAGGTTCATCGGTTGTATCATCAAAGTTTCGGATCATATCAACAGTATTTTTGTTGATGTCTTCAACCATTTCTTCTGTCACTTTTGACATTTTAGCTTCGGTATAACGGTAGGCAGCTGGCGGGTCACCTGCTATAGTACCAAAGTTACCCTGTGGAGTTACTGTCGTATAGCGCTGTGCAAAATCCTGTCCGAGACGAACCAAAGCGTCGTAAACAGAAGCGTCTCCGTGTGGATGGTAATGTCCCAAAACTTCACCGACGATAGTAGCACATTTTTTAGTTTTTCCGCCTGATGCAAGATGCAGAGTATCCATAGCATACATGATTCTGCGGTGAACCGGCTTAAGCCCATCACGAACATCCGGTAAGGCACGCTGAACGATTACAGACATCGAGTAGTCAATGTAGGCCTGTTTTACTTCGTCTTCGATTGGAATTTTAATGAGAGAGCCACCCTCGGCAGTTTTGATTTCTTCCATCATTTTCTCCACTTTTAAATAAATGAATAATCATTCTATTATATATCATTTTTTGAGTTTAGTCTTTAGCTGGACAAACTAACGGGTGGTAGTTTTGGAAGATTTTCTGTCTTTATACTTCGCTTACATCGATTTTTAGATTTTCTTTTTCGTCTGTGACTGCAATCTGAAAATCATCTTCATAAATGATTTTGCCGGGGATTTCATCTGTTTCTGATTTGTAAAGTTTTATTCCGTATTTTGAACACATATCACGGTAAAAGGTTAGCTGGTTCCAGATACCTTTTCCCTGATCCGTATCTTTAAACCATGTAATTGCGCCTTCGGTGTTTCCGTCCTTGTAAAACGGCGGAACAGGTAAAACTTTTTCAAAATATTCACGCTGCTTCCAGTACTCTGCAATTTCTTCTTCTGTCATTGTTTTTGCATCAACGAGTTTTCCGACAGTTGTAAAAATACCGCGAGGCTTTTTTGTAAGATATGCAATGTCTTTTGTGTGAACTCTAAAATATTTCATGTAATAAATTTAACATGACTTTAATGAGAAAACAATAAAGTTATTCTTTAACTAGATATCAAGATTTGCGTAACTTGAATTGTCTTCGATAAAGCGGCGACGTGGTTCTACTTCTTCACCCATACATACGCTAAAGATTTTATCTGCAGCAATTGCATCAGGAATCGTTACGACACGCATCTTTCTGTGTTCCGGATCCATTGTTGTTTCCCAGAGCTGCTTTCCGTCCATTTCACCAAGACCTTTGTAACGCTGAACATCTGCCTTTGCACGATTTTCTCCGAGTGCTGCAAGTGCATCATCGCGTTCCTGATCCGAGTAACAGTAAACCGGTTCTTTTTTTCCGAGCTGAACTTTAAACAGAGGAGGCATTGCAAGATACACATAACCCTTTTCGATAATCTGCGGCATATATCTGAAGAAGAATGTCAAAAGCAGAGTGCGGATGTGCGAACCGTCGACATCGGCATCGGCCATGATTATGATTTTATGATAACGAAGCTTATCGATGTTAAAATCTTTTCCAAAACCTGCACCTAAAGAAGCGATGATAGGTTCAAGCTTATCGTTGTTCATAACTTTTTCCGGACGAACTTTTTCTACGTTGAGCATTTTTCCCCAGAGAGGAAGAATTGCCTGTGTCTTTGGATCGCGTCCTTTTTTTGCAGAACCACCGGCAGAGTCTCCTTCGACGATGTATACTTCACACTGAGCAGGATCTTTTAAAGAACAGTCTGCAAGTTTTTCTGGTAAACCAAATCCATCGCTCATTGTTTTTTTGCGCATGTTATCTTTTGCTTTGCGCGCTGCAATTCTTGCTTTTGCTTCATCAATTGATTTTTTAAGAATTGCTTCAAGCGTCTGTGGATTTTGTTCAAAATATAAAGTAAGTTTTTCTTTTACAACCTGATCTACAACTGTACGAACTTCTGTGTTACCAAGTTTTTCTTTTGTCTGACCTTCAAACTCTGGTTCAGGAACTTTCATCGAGATAACTGCAGTAAGTCCAGAACTTAAATCTTCGTAAGTTAATTTTTCATCTTTATCAATCTGCTTTTTTAATTTTTCATTTGCTTCGAGGAATTTATTCAATACAAAACGAAGAGCACTTTTAAAACCTTCGTAGTGTGTTCCGCCATCGCGAGTATTGATGTCGTTTACAAATGTATGAACGTTTTCTGAATAGCCGGAATTGTAATGCATTGAAATTTCTGTGATTACATCTTCGCGTTCTTCGTTGATGTAAATCGGTTCTGCAGGAACAACCTGTTTTCCTTCATCGATGTCTTTTACAAACTGATTGATTCCGCCTTCGAATTTTAAAACTTCTTCTTTTGGATTTTCGAGACGTTCATCACGAAAGTGAATTACGATTCCGCTGTTAAGGAATGCAAGCTCGCGAAGTCTTTCTTTTAATGTATCAAAATTGTAAGTCGTTGTTTCTGTAAAGATTGTCTTGTCTGCTTTCCAGCGGATTGTTGTTCCATGTTCTTCTGTGTCGCCGATCTGTTCAACTTTAGACTTTGGAACACCGCGTTCATATTTCTGTCTGTAAATGTGTCCGTCACGTTTTACAGTTGCTTCCATCCAGTCAGAAAGTGCGTTTACACACGAAACACCTACACCGTGCAAACCACCAGAAACTTTATAGGAACCTTTATCAAATTTACCGCCGGCATGGAGGCGTGTTAATACAAGTTCAAGGGCACTGATTTTTTCTGTCGGGTGAATATCTACAGGAATTCCACGTCCATTATCTTCGACACGGCAGATGTCATCTTTTTCGAGAGCTACAACGATGCTGTCACAGAATCCGGCCATTGCTTCGTCAATTGAGTTATCAACTGTTTCGTAAACAAGGTGATGTAATCCTTTTGGTCCTGTTGAACCGATATACATACCCGGTCGTTTTCTGACTGCTTCAAGTCCTTTTAAAACCTGAATATTACCTGCTGAATAATTATCTGCCATATTTTTCCCTTTTTATGATTATTCAATTATTTTTGAAAATTTACTATATATAGAAAAAATTAGTTACAAAATTATACTTGTATTGAAAAAAAAAGTAAAGGTGAATTATAATTGAGTCATGGGCAATCAGAATTATAAAGTTTTCTGGCAGGAAGCACTCAATCAGTTGAGGCAGGAATACAAAGCCGCCGGAGAGGAAGACGTATTTGAACTCTGGTTCAGAATGGATTATGTAGAAGACGACGCAAACATCATTAAAGTAAGCGTTCCGTCAGAATTTATGCGTAACCAGATGGAATCAAAGGGATGCTTTAATCAGATAAGCAAAAAACTTTCTCTTCTTACAGGCCAGAGTGAAATTAAAATCGAAACTCAGATTACAAATTCTCAGATTTCTTCTGTTTCTGATGCTGAACAGACGCCAGAGCCTTTTAAAAATTCTGATAAAGCTGCATCTTCTTCTGAAAAGTCAGAAAAAGCAGACAGTTCTAAACCGCATCATCCGCAGCTTCTTGAACGATACACTTTTGATACATTCGTTTCGGGAGACAACAATAATTTTGCATACAGCGCCGCTCTTGCAGCTGCAAAAAAACCGGGTAAAGCTTACAACCCTCTTCTTCTTTACGGAGGAGTAGGTCTTGGAAAAACTCACCTCATGCAGTCAATCGGTAACTATATTTATGAACATTCAGATTCAAAACTTAAAATCTGCTGTGTTCCTGCAGAAAATTTCTTAAATGAATTTACAGATTCACTTAAAAACAACACACCAAATAAATTTAAGAACAAATACAGAAATCTTGATGTTCTTCTTCTCGATGACATTCATTTTTTACAGGGAAAAGAATCTTTGCAGGAAGAAACATTTCATACATTCAATGCATTAAATGAACGCGGCGCTCAGATGGTATTTACATGCGACCGTCCTATAAATGAGTTAAAAGGAATCGAAGACAGACTTAAGACTAGATTCTCTTCTGGTGTTTGTATTGATATGCAGCCGCCTGGATATGAAGTTCGCTGTGCAATCATCAAGAAAAAACTTGATATTCTTGAAAAAAATATTGAGGAAGATGTAATAGATTTCATTGCTAAAAATATTCAGCTTAATGTACGTGATCTTGAAGCAGCCATTAAAACAGTTGTCGGTTATCAGGACCTTATCGGTAAAAAAGTAACTGTTGATATTGCAAAAGATATTCTTAAAGATACGATTTCTAATGCGACAGGAAATTCTGTTTCGATGGAAACGATTTTAAAAGTAATTGCCGATATCGAAAACACTTCTATTGCAGACATAAAGGGAAAAAAGAGAAACAAAAAGATTGCAGAAACACGCCATATTGCAATCTATATTGCCAGAGAACTTCTTGAATATTCTTATCCTGAGCTCGGCAACGAATTTGGCGGAAGGGATCATTCTACGATTTTGTCGGCTTACAACAATATTGCAGACAGAATTAAGACAGATCCGAGCTTTGATTCGCGTATTAAAGGCATAATAAATGCCATCAAAGACTATAAAAAAATTTAATTGAATTATTTATCAAAATAGTTGATAATAAGATAATAAATTGTTAACAAGTTGTTGATAACTTTTTAACCTGTTTAAAAGTGGATAAGATGTTGATAACTTTCAAAAATTTATTAACACTTTAAATTATTGTAATACAATAAATTAGAGTAGTTTTCCACTTATAAACAGCCCTTATTACTATTATTATTAAATTTAAAAAAATTTAATATTTAATAGACACTGTTAAAAACCCTGGATAATAGGAAAGTTCAGGAAAAATATACATTTTTGGGAGAAAAATTTTATGAAGTTTACATTTGACCGCGATGCAATGATTAAGGAAATTGCAATTACACAGGAAATTATCAGTACTAAAAGTCCTCTTTCGATTTTATCAAATATTCTTTTAATTGCAGAGAATAATACCTTAACAATAAAAGCTTCTGATTCTTCAGTAAACTTTATTACAAAATTACCCGTTGATATTCAGGAAGAAGGAACTACTACAATTTTCTGTGATAAATTTATGAGTATTCTTTCTGCTTCTCCTGCAGGCGAAATTGAATTTGAACAGAAAGACATAACTGTTACAATCAAACCTTTTGCTAAGAAGATTAAATTCCAGCTTAAGAGTATGGCAAGTGATAAGTTCCCAGAAATTGCATCTACAGAAGGAATCCAGTTCTTTGAAGTTCCTTCTAAAGAATTAAAAGAAATGATCAGACAGACAATTTTTGCAGTTTCAGAAGACAGCAACAGATACTTTATGACTGGTGTTTATTTTGAAAAGAAAAATGACAAACTTCTTATGGTTGCAACAGATGGTCGTCGTCTTTCTTATGCAGAAAAAGAAATTGCACAGAACATAAATGATTTTACTCCTGCAATTGTTCCTACAAAAGTTTTAAACAGCGTATTAAAAAATGCACCGGAAGAAGGAAGTGTATTTGTTGCAGTAGTTGATAAAATGATTTTTGTAAAATTTGGAAACTATGAATATTCTTCTCTTCTTCTTGACGGACAGTTCCCTAACTACTCAAGAGTAATTCCAGAAAATCAGACATCAAGTTTTGAAGTTGATAAAAAAGAACTCGAAGCTTCTTTGAAACGCATGACAATCATGATTGATAAAAAAGTTGCAAGAGTAATCTTTAAATTACAGTCTGGTGTTCTTACAATTATTTCTCCAGAAAGTGAACTCGGAACTGCAGACGAAGAAATTCCATGTCAGTACGATGGACCAGATGTAACTATGGCTTTAAACTATATTTATATCGAAGAACCTTTAAAAGTTATTCCTACAGAAAGAATTACTTTTGAATTTACAGAAGCGATGAAAGCAATTACTTTAAGGCCAGAACCAGAAAGTGATTACTTCCATATCATCATGCCGATGAATCTGGACTAATGCCGTTTTTAAATATTCAGTTTTATAATTTCAGGAATCTTAAAAACGATAAGATAGACCTTCTTTCCAGGGAGGTCTATTTTGTTGGTGAGAATGGTCAGGGAAAAAGTAATATCCTTGAATCTCTTTATTATTGTGCATACGGAAATTCTTTTCGCACTCATCTTGATTCAGAAATTATTACTCATGGTCAGAAAGAATTTAGTATAAAAGCTCTCTATCAGGATTCTCAGAAAAGTACAAAACGCATTAACGTTTATTTTCAGAATGGAAAAAAGAGAATAGAAAAAAACGGAAAAAATATTCATGACAGAAAAGAATTGATTAATACAATGCCGTGTATTTTGTTTTGTCATGATGACATGGATTTTGTAACCGGCGAGCCTGGAAGAAAAAGATTTTTTATAGATCAGTCACTTTCTCTTTACGATGTTTACTATATAGATATAATCAGAAAATATCGGCAGGTTTTAAAATCACGCAATATGATTTTAAAAGATAATAAATATGAAATGCTTGATGTTTATGATATGCAGCTTGCGCAAAGCGGAATTGAAATTCAAAAAAAGAGAAAGGCATCGATTTTTAAATTCAACGAGATTTTTACAAAGCTTTATTTTGATATTACAGGAATCGATAACGTGCGCATTGTTTACGAACCGTCATGGAAAGAAATAGAGGATGGCGTTTCTAAAAGAATTCCGCATGAAGAAGAAATAATAAACACATTAAAACAGAAACGCGAAATCGACAAAATAATGAACACGACTATGAGCGGGCCGCACCGCGACAAAATTAAATTTGTAAAAGACGGAATGCTTTTTGTTCCGGTGGCGTCGACCGGACAGAGAAGATTGATTGCACTTTTGCTTAGAATTTCTCAGGCTGTATTTTTTAGTCAGATTACAAAAGAAAAACCGATTCTTCTGATGGATGATGTTATGCTTGAGCTCGATCCGGATAAGAGACAGCGTCTTACTTCGATGCTTCCTGATTATGATCAGCTTTTTTGTACGTTTTTACCGGGAGAGCCTTACGAGCGTTATAAACATTCAACTACAAAAATAATCAATGTAAAGGACGGATACTGGAGTGAATAACGGCGAAGTCATAAACGCAGACGAAATGATAAATAAGGTTTTCGCAAACATAAAATGCAGCGACATCGAAAATGGGAACGAAGTCGTAAATGCGTGGAATGAAACAATTGAGAAAATCTATAATTATGGCCCGAAACTTGTCGGACATACACATGTAGTTGATATAAAAAACGGGACCCTGCTTGTCGAGACGGATCATCCGGGCTGGAGCCAGATTCTGCAAAATAACAAGGCTTTTATCCTTAAAGGGCTTAAAATGAACGTCGAGGGCATCGAAATAAAGAACCTTGTAACCCGTGTAAAGGGCACAGAAAAGGGGCTTTGCGACGATTACGAGACTTATCTTAAAAAAAGACGCGAACAGATGCTCGAAGAGACCGAAAACGACGAAAAAGAGCTCGAAAAACGCGGATTTAAGTACAAAAATGAGGGTGGAGAAGTTCCGGATGAAGTAAAGCACCTGTTTGACGGCATCTTTGAAGAGGCCAAAAAGCGGGAAAATGATGTTGACCAAAACAAATAAATAGTGTTATATTCTATTACTATTTTTTGAAAAAAATTTTTGGGCCTTCGGCCCTCTATAAATAAGGAGTATATGCCATGTTAAGGACATATCAGCCAAGTAAAACAAAACGCAACAGAAAATTCGGATTCCGCGCTAGAATGGCTACAAAAGGAGGACGCAAAGTTCTCGCCAGAAGACGTGCTAAGGGCCGCAGAAAGCTTTCTGTAGCTGATGAACACAAGAAGTATTAATTCTTAAAATTGTAGAAGATACAAATGGAAACAGACCTGGCAACAGTAGGAAAATTTCCGCGAAAGGAAATGATAAAAAACCCTATTGATTTTCATAATCTGTTTAAAAACGGAAAGCGGGTTAGCGTTTCTGGCGCCAAATTGTTTTTTTTAGAAAATAAATACGGTTATAACAGAATCGCTTTTCCTCTTCCACATGGCTATGGAAACGCCGTAGAACGAAACAGTTCGAAGCGTTACAGCCGTGAGGCATATCGATTAACAAAAACATTCCTGAACACCGGATATGATATTTTATTTCTTGTATATCCCGGAAATGATTCGTTCAGCACAAGGTGTGTTCAATTTCGTACATTATGTGAAAAGGCAGGATTAATAAAGAAATGAGAAATTTTTTTATTAAATTTTTCTCAATGTTTATTCGTGCTTATCAAGTCTGTATTTCTCCCTTTAAAAGACCATGCTGCAGGTTTTATCCGACATGTTCTAATTATGCACTCGATGCATTAAAGAAACATGGTCCTTTAAAAGGGGTATATCTTTCTACTAAAAGAATTCTTCGCTGTAATCCATTCTGTAAAGGTGGATACGATCCGGTTCCAGACGTAAAAAAAAGAAAATAACTGGAATTTTCTAAAGAGGTTTACAAATGAAAAAAAATTATGTACTCGCAATGGTGTTATCATTTGTTGTTCTTTGCGCTTATATTTTTGTTCAAACAAAGTTTATTGATCCAAAAATAAAAACTCAGCCAACTCAGGAAAGTGATAAAGTCGAACAGACAATCGAAGTAAATGAAGTATCTTCTGATGAAGAAAACGAAGTACAGATTTCTTCTGCAGAAGAAACAGAAGTTGTAGAAGTAAAGGAAGAAAAAATTGATTTTGCTACAGATAAGCTGCATGTTACTTTTACAAACCGTGGTGGTGATATTACTTCTATTGAGTTAGTTGATCACAAAGATAATAAAACAAAATCATTCGTTCAGATGGCAGAAAATGTTACTGATTATAACAGAGCATTTTCTTTGAGTCTTGGTTCAAATGATAAAAACATCATTGATGATTTCTTTATGGTAAAAGAATTTCCTAAGGACGAAAATGGAATTAAGAAAATTGCTTTTGCAAAGAAGTACAAGGATTTTACACTTATCAAACAGTATTCATTTCTTGAAAGTGAATATGCATTTAAGCTTGACGTAATTATTGAAGGAAATGAAGGATTTAAAGGTTTAAACTTTGATGGTAAAGACGGAGTAAAGGTTGCTTATACTCTTCGTTCTTCTCCACAGATTGGACCTTTGTATGATCCAAAACTTGACCGTTATGAAAACAGAACTTTCTTAGTACATGACGGAAAGAAATTTAAAAAAATCGGTTTAGGTGAAAAACAGTATAAAAAATACGGTAAAGAAGTTACATGGGCTGGTGTAGGTGGAAAATATTTCTGCGAACTTATCTATGCTCCTAAAAATGAAAACATTCAGGATGTATGGTATGCAACACCGAGATCACATTTTGATCTTGCTAATGCTCAGGTTTTTGTAGAAAGAAAAGCAATTACAGAAAGAAGAACAAATGATACATATTATATCTATGTTGGTCCGCGCAATGAAAATGATTTGAAAGTTTATAGCGTTGCAGAAAACAACGGCTGGAAACTTAAAGACACAAAAATCATTGATGCACTTCAGACAAATACATTCCTTTCATGGCTTGTTAAATTCTTTAGATGGATGATGAAGATTATTTATAAGTTTGTTCCAAACTGGGGAATCTCAATCATCATCATGACTGTTATTCTTAGAATTGCAATGTTCCCGCTGACATTAAAATCTTCTCTTGGAACATTAAAGATGCAGGAAATCCAGCCAAGGATGAATGCACTTCAGAATAAATATAAAGATAATCCGCAGAAGCTTCAGGAAGAAACAGCAAAGCTTTATAAGGAAACAGGATACAATCCTATGTCCGGTTGTTTACCGTTGATTTTACAGATGATGGCATTGTTTGCAATGTTTGATTTGTTCAACAACTACTTTGAATTCCGCGGAGCAGGATTTGTAAAAGGATGGATTGATGATCTTTCTATCGGTGACTGTCTCCTTACATGGAAGGTTACATTGCCGTTTGTTGGAAACTGTTTACGCATTCTTCCTATCATTTATCTTTTCTCACAGTTATTCTACGGAAAGATTACACAGATGGGTGGTGCCGGAGCAGGCGCTGCAGCAAGTCCTGGAACAATGAAATTTATGACATACGGTTTACCTGTTTTGTTCTCATTTATGTTCTATAACGCACCATCAGGACTGTTATTGTTCTGGACGATAAGTAACATTATTCAGATGGGACAGCAGCTCATAATCAACAAAGTTATGGCAAAGAAAAAAGCAGAAAAAGGTGAATCAAAGCCAGAGATTAAAAAATTTCCTAAAAAAGGAAAGAGAAGATAGGGGAAAATTATGATATACGAATACGAAGGAAAAACAGAAAAAGAAGCAATTGAAAAAGCTGCTACAGAACTTGGTCTTGAACAGGACATGTTCGATGTAGAAATTCTTGAAACTCAGAAAAATTCTCTGTTTAAAAAAGGATTTGTAAAAATCAGAGTTCACGTAGAAGACAATGTAAAAACTTCTGCACCTTCAACTTATTCAGAAAAGAAAAAGGTTGCTGATCCTGTTCCGCAGGGAGAACTCGAAGAAAAACTCACAGACTTTATCAAAACAGTAATCGAAAAAATGGGTTACGAAGTAAAAGTTGATATTATGTTCCGCGAAGAAAAGAAGATGGGAATTAAACTTGAGTCATCAAGCTCTTCTATTTTAATCGGACGCAAGGGTAAAAACCTCGATGCACTCCAGCTTTTGCTTAATGTATATGCAGGAAAACTCGGCCACGAAGATATGCGCATTATTCTTGATACAGAAAATTACCGTATCAGACGCGAAGAATCTCTTGTACGCCTTGCATACACAACGGCAGACAAAGTTCAGTCGACAAAGAAATCTATCCTTCTTGAACCGATGAATCCGTTCGAAAGAAGGCTTATTCATACTACTTTAAATGATATTCCAGATATTGAAACTAAAAGCGAAGGAGATGGTTTATATAAACAGGTACGCGTATTCTATAAAGGATTATGTTAATGAAACTGTTTATAAGAACATCTAAATTGATTTTTTCTCTTGCCCTGGTTGTGGCTATGGGCAGCGCTTTTATTTATGCGCAGGAAAATAATGAAAAATTTCATCGTTTTACGGAACGTGATAATGAAGTAAGACTTCTTCCTGCGTCAGAATATTCTGAAGGTCTAAAAGAATATATCTTTGGAAACATGTCTGATAAAACAGGTTATGCTGCAGAAGCTTTATTCTATGTTACAAAGGATGACCTTGTTAATAAAAGCAAAAAAGAGGATAAGTCAAAAGTTGATACAAGTATAAAAACTGTATCAAAGATTGTTCGCTCAATTTCTGATATGAAAGGCATGCTGTATTATTCTAATACACGAAGCCGCTATGAAGTTTTATATAAAGAAGCATATAGAATCGAAAGCGAAAAAAATACAGCAAGAATTGCGGATGATGTAGAAGGCTCATCAAACGGAAAAATAATTTATGCAATGCTTGATGAACACACATTTGGAAAAGCAAATTATAAAATTACATATCAGGAAAATGAAAAATGTGTGACAATGAAAATGGAAAATTTAACTGCTTTGTCTTATAAATTTATCAAGGCTGTAAAACCTGGTAAATTTAAAATGGCAGTTTCGGTTTATGATGATGGAGACGGATATTTTGTTTACGTTGCCATGACTGCAGATTTTATGCAGATGGGATTTTTAGAAAACAAAATGAACAAATCATTTACCGCAAGAATCAGAGCAATTAAAGATTTTATTATTGGTCAATTCTAAATTAATCGGGAGATTAATATGAAAAAAATTTTTACAATATTTTTATTGGCTTGTGCAGTTCTTTCTTCGGGATGTGCGCAGTCTAAGGGGAAAGCAATGGAAGCTATAAACGGAAAAGACGGATTATTTGCAGTAATTTCTGTTACAAAAGGTGATATCGTAGTTGAACTTTTTTATAAAGATGCACCTCTTACAGTAACAAACTTTGTTGGTCTTGCAGAAGGAACTCTCGATGCTGCAAAAGGAAAAAAATATTATGACGGATTAAAATTTCACCGTGTAATAAGTGATTTTATGATTCAGGGTGGAGATCCTCAGGGAACAGGAGCCGGCGGACCTGGATATCAGTTTCCTGATGAACCTGTAGAAAATCTTGTTTTTGATAAATCTGGAAAACTTGCTATGGCAAACGCAGGTCCTGGAACAAACGGAAGCCAGTTCTTTATTACACATGTTCCGACAGAATGGTTAAACTACAAACACACAATTTTTGGTGAAGTAGTAACAGGTCAGGATGTTGTAAACAAAACTGAACAGGGTGATGTAATTAAATCTGTTAAGATTATCAGACAGGGTGCAGAAGCAGAAAAGTTTACTGCAACACAGTCAGATTTTAATAAACTTTTACCACAGGCGCAGAAACAGGCTTCTGAATTTGTAAATCCTGTTCTTAAAAAAATGACTGCTGACTGCGAAAAGACATCTAACGGAATTTACTTTAAAGTTCTTTCTAAAGGTTCAGGAAAAAAGGTAGGACTTGGAAAGAAAGTTACTGTTGAATACAAAGGATATTCTGTTGCAGGCGATATTTTTGATGCATCAAAGAAATTTCATCCGCAGGGACATGAACCTCTTGACTTTGTAACAGGTGCTGGAAACATGATCAAAGGTTTTGACCAAATGGTTGCAGATATGGAAATCGGTGAAACAAGAAAGATTGTAATTCCACCGGAACTTGCATATGGACCACGCGGAATTCCTCAGGCTGGAATAAGCGGAACAGACTATATCTGTTTTGATGTTTACGTTGTAAGTGTAAAATAATATCTGAGAAGAATATGAAAGACGAAGCTGAAAGAGAAAAATTTTTTAAGGATTTTGAAGAACGCTTTGGTACACAAGTATCTGATATCGAAATGATAAATATCGAAGCGGGCGAAAAAACATTTAAAGAATTAAATCTTAAGCCGCAGAATAATACTAATTCTTTATGGGGGCTTCTTGTTTTTTGCGAAAATAAAAAAACTTATTTTTATGCACATCCGTCAGAATCGATGATGAGTGCGATGATAAGAGTTGCAAAACACGGAGAACTCCCCGAAGAACAATGCGTATGTCTTTCTGATTTAAAAGACTTTACGATTCTTGATTATAAAAAAAGCTGGTATGATTTTTTTATACCGGGAAAAAAGTTTATGATAGAAGCGCGCTTTACTGCCGGTCAGGAAGCTTTATATTTTCTGATGAACACGCAGAAAAAAGCAGATCAGGTAAAAATAAAATTCTAAAAAAACCGCGGCATAAAAACCGCGGTCTTTTTTTTAGAATGCGAGATTGCGAAATTTACGCAATCAATTAGTACTGATATGTATAATCTGACATTCCGGCAAGTTCGTTTACAGTAGAACCAAACTTCTGAGCAATGCTGTAAGTTGTAATCTTTGTTACATTTCCTTTTGCATCATATTTAAAGAACATACGAAGATAAAGTTTGTTCTGTGCTGTATATGTTGCAATTTCTGTAAGAACATCTTTTGAATCATAACGATAAAGTTCTTTCTTTTCGAGAGCACCTTCATCATCATAATAGAAAATTTCCTGAACAGCATTTTTGTCGTTGTATTTAAAAGTTTTCTTTGATTCAAGTTCACCGTTTGAATAATATGAATACAATGTCTTGCAGTTATTGTTTTCGTCATATTCATAGATGTTTTTCCAGATTATTTTTCCGTTACCGTTGTAAAGAGTTTCTTCTGTGCAGTTATTTCCTGTATATTTGAAAATTGATTTGCTCGAAAGATAATCCTTTGCATCGTATTCTGCTTCTTCTGTCTTTAAGCCTTTTTTATCGTATGTGTTTACGATTTTCCACATAACGTTTCCTGCATCATCAAGACCAGTCTGTGTTGTTATGTTTCCTTTTGAGTCATATGAATAAGTGATTTTATCGAGAACTTTTCCGTCTGTAGTAAGACTTGAGTTTTCGATTTCCTGACCGAACTCATTAAAAACATGCTGGTATTTTGCACTCGGTGTTCTGAAATATTCTCCGAATTTAGATGCGATTGTGTAATCTGTTTTGATATAAGATTTTACATTGCCAGTCGGAACATTTACTAAAAGCGGCTCTCCCGCAAAAGCAAAAAGGCTTATTCCAAGAACCAATAATGAAGAAAAAATCTTTTTCATACTACCTCCAAAGTTAGTTGAATAAATTTAAAACGTACATTAATTATAGCATAGGTTTTGCTAAAGTGGTATATTTTAAAAACTATGGATTTGATAACTATAAAAAACTGCAGGGTAGAGGATTTAAAATCGGTAAAAGTCGAAAACGTAAACTGGACTTTTAAGACGGGCGAGGCCTGGCTTGTAATCGGGCCTAACGGCAGCGGTAAAGCTGAATTTTTGAAAGCCCTTTGTTCTCAGTTAAAGATTATTCCTGATTCTGCGTACAGTGAAGCTCTTTATTCCAATATATTTGAAAACTCGGTAGAAATTGTCTCTCTTGAGCGCGCGGCAAAGCTTATCGAAGAAGAAAGAATCAATGACGAAAGTGAATATGTCGAAGGCGGCGTTGATATCGGTCGAACCGGCCGTGTTTTTCTTGCAGAAGCGATTTTGGGCTCAAAAGTAAAGAAAAATGCAGTTCTGCCGCCTGAGGCAATGCGCCTTGAGACTTATCCGCAGGTAAAATTGTGCGGAATCGAGAAGATTTTGGACCGTGGATTAAAATATATGTCGACCGGCGAAATAAGGCGCACATTACTGGCCCGCGCGCTCATAAGTGGGAAAAAACTCCTGATTTTGAGTGATCCTTTTGCCGGGCTCGATGCCGAAAGCCGTAAAATCCTTCTGGATTTCTTTGATACAATTGCGACTAAACAGCTTAAAGATACGGATTCGCTGGATTTTCCGAGAATCATACTCGGTATGGAAAGATGGCATGAAATTCCGGATTCGATAAACAACGTACTCGAATTTGAAGGCGGAAAAATTTCTTATATCGGTTCAAGAAGCGAATACGAAAAAGTTCTTGAAAAACGAAACATCGAAAAAGATAAAAACAGAGATAAGAATCGCCGCGAATTTGAAGACGATTTTGAAAAAATTCAGCATGAAACACAAGTACTCCACACAGAAAAAGACGAGTCAGAAACCCTCATCGAAATGAACAATGTAAATGTCGGCTGGGGAGACAACCACGTCCTTGTTGACTTAAACTGGAAGCTTCATAAGGGCGAGCACTGGCTTATCCGTGGTCCAAACGGTTCGGGAAAAACGACTTTCCTCGAGCTTATTACGGGCGATAACATGCAGGTTTTTAGCAACGACATAAAGCTTTTTGGTTCGCGCCGTGGAAGCGGAGAAACAATCTGGGATATAAAGCGAAAGCTTGGAATCGTTTCTTACAGACTCCATGTTGAATACAGAATGGTCGGCTCGACAAGTCTTGAAAATGTCATTATTTCTGGTTTTAGAGACTCTATCGGGCTTTATGAAGCGGCAACTGATGTAGAAAAGGCGGCAGCAAAAAGATGGCTTTCTCTGGGCGGCTTTGAAGGCAGAGAAAATGAATCATTTAACTCGATAAGTTACGGGGAGCAGAGGGCAATTTTGATTCTTAGAGCTGCCGTAAAATGCCCGCCGGTTTTGATTTTGGACGAGCCTTGCCATGGACTTGATGAAGATTACAGACAGAAGATTCTTGATCTTCTTGAAATAATTGCACAGAGCGGAACAACAACGCTTTTACATGTTACCCACGACCCTGCAGAAGTGCTCGACTGCGAAAAAAATATTCTCGAATTTCACCCGAAAGAGACTCCAATGTATAGAATAATCTGCCGATAATAAAATAACGTTTTCTATACAGGTGGAGAATTACATGAAAAAAATCTCATTATCAAAATTTAATAAAATTTTTGCAGTTGAATTGTGTCTAATCCTTTTTGCTTCTGTTCTTTTTGCAGATTCAAAGACAAAAACATATCCTAAGGTTACAGAAAAGACCATTACAGAAGAAGGTGTAATGTACCCGGATTATTCTCATCCGTATAAGTGGAACAGCGATATGAAGGGCGACCCTGTTTTATTTGACGAGCTCTGGGGTTATGTAATGGTTTCGCGCCTTAATGATTATATTTATGAATCTCCGCTTACTGACGTTGCTCTTTTTGCGGCAGAAATAAACAGCTATGGTGAACTTGTTAATGTTCCGTCACGATCTCTTATAAGCAGCAAGTTTAAAGGCAGAGTTCACCTTGTGACTATCTGTGAAAGCACTTCTCTTTCTCATTTCTGTCTTGATCCGCATTTTAAGTGTCGCGATAAAATTGTAAAGGGTCTTCTTGAAGCATCAAAGGATTTTGATGGATTGCAGGTTGACTGGGAACTTGTTCCTGCAAGAGACGATGAAAATTTCTATGAGTTTTTAAAGGAACTTAAAAAGGGACTTGGAAAAAAACCGCTTACTGTGTGTGTTCCGGCTAGAACAAAAACATTAAAGAAGGATGTTTACTCTTACCAGAAAATCGGAAAGATTGCAGACCGCATCATGATTATGGCTTACGATGAACACTGGACAAAGGGACCGGCTGGTTCGATTGCGTCATACGACTGGTGTGTAAAAATTGCAGATTATGCAAAAACTGTATGGCCAGAAAAAAAATATATAATGGGACTTCCTTTTTACGGAAGAACATGGTGCAGTGATTCTGTTCAGCAGGCATGGGCATTTAACGGAATGAACCGTCAGGCGCATGAAAATAATGTCGTTAAGATTGAACGTGAAAAAGGTGTTCCTCACTACGAATATAAAATCGAAGTTACTGTAACAGGCTGGTACGAAGATGCTTATTCAAATTATGAAAGAGCAAAAATGTACAAGGCAAAAAAATATAATACGATTGCATTCTGGAGAATGGGACAGGAAGATGTCGCAGTCTGGGAATGGATTGGAAATAAAACTTCGGGCACAAAACAGCTTGGCGTAGAAGAATAAAATTTATATAAGTTGTAAAAGGATATATAAATGGGAATAAAAAAAGTTTTTGTTTTGTTAATGATGGGTTTATTGCTTGTTTCATGTAAAAGAGAACAAAGCGAAGAAAAGAATTCTGAAGAAATAAAACAGGATACTGTTTCAAGAAAAGAACCGGTATTAATTGTTCCTGATGATTTACCAAAAGATGCTGTTTTAGATTTTGAAGATTGCTTTATCAAAGCAGGCTGGGAACCAGACAGTGAGAATAAAAACTGGACGAAAACGCAGGGTGAAAAAACTTATTATTACAACGAAGAAATAATAGAGGGAGAACCTTTTACAGCCTGGTTAGTAACACAGAATAGCGAAACCCGCCATTTGTCTTCTTCTCATAAAATCATAAAAACTCAAAATTTGGAGTTTCCAGAAATACATGAAATATTTAGAGTAGAATTAGCTGAATTTAAAAATAATGAGCTTTTATATGATATTATATGGGAATGGGATAATAATGGTATGTCACAAAGATATACAAAAAGAAAAAATGAAAATTATTCCAGTATGAAAATATATTATTATAACGAAGGAAAGACAAATTATACTGAAAAAGGAAAAGCAGGAGATTATTCTTTTTTTCATGAGGGTTTTAGTAATTCAAGAGATAATTATGCTGTTTATGAAAAAGGGAAAGGTATTCTATTTACAGAGTACAATACAGAAGATAAATCTGCTGCCGTAACGATTTACGATCCTGAGACAGGAAAAAAGTATTGCATAGATATATCCGAAGATTTAATAACATATGACATAGAGAAGAATGAAAAACTTCAAAAAGCGTATTCCATCAGTTATGATAAGATTACAAATAAATCTCTCCATTTTAAAAGTGAAAAGTATATAGATGAGATGGAAGGGATTTTACAGTGGGAACAGATTTTCCCGGAAGAGAAAAAGGAAGAAGAATAAAATTTATCAAATCCGGATGAAATTAATAAAAATGGCGCATGACAAGAAACTCACCTGAGTCTAATTCGTCGATGATGTCGATATACGGGTTGTAAAAATTTGTTGTGTAAAGGCTTGCGTCGGGTACCTGTGTATCGTCCTCTTGTGATTTAAATTCTTCTAATTCTTTTTTTGTTAAAATCATATAGCCGAGACAGTGCGTTTCTGTAGTTTTGATTTGAAATTTTTTGTCCATGATTAATATCCTAATTTTTTATCTACAACATAGCGCAGGGGTTTTTGCTGTATAAAATTTTTTAAGTCTTCCAGGAACATTTCTACATTTTTATCTTTTGTATATTCAAGAGTCATATTGCCTGCAACATGTGGTGTTATCAACAGATTTTTTGTGTGCCATAAGAAGCTGTTCTGAGGAAGTGGTTCTGTCTGGAATACATCGAGGGCAGCTCCCGCAAGATGTTCGTTTTCGAGATTTTCAGCAAGTGCCTTTTCGTCGATTGCTGAACCGCGGCCAACATTGATAACATATGAACCGTGCGGTAAAAGAGACTGGCGTTCGCGCGAGAGGATTCCTGCTGTTTCTGGTGTAGAAGGAAGGCTCATTGCAAGTAAATCTGTCTGTGGTAGTATTGAATCAAGCTCGGTTACGGGAAGAACTTTGTCATAAACTTTATTTGTGTTTTTCCCACTACGGCATATGCCAATGATATTTTCTGGTTCAAACGCGCGGGCGCGGATGGCGAAGGTTGTTCCGATGTCGCCTGTTCCTAAAACTGTGATGCGACAATCTTTTAATGATTTTTGAGGTCGTGGAGAAAGCCATTTTCCTTCCTGTGTTTCTTTAAAGAATTCGTTAAGACGCCGCATCATTACAAGGGCGGTTGCAATCATGTGTTCTGCGATGGAAACGCCATACGCGCCCGCGGCATTGGTTAAGATACAGTCTTCGTTTGCGAAATACCCTGGTTTTAAAATTGAGTCTACTCCAGCCCAAGGTACACACAACCATTTAAGGTTTTTACTTGTATTCACTATGGCAGGAGCAAAGCCGTAAATGATATCGGCATCAAAATCGCTCTGCGGTATTTCGCCGTCGTTATTATAAAAATGAACTTCTGCACCAAGAGAAAGGACTTCGGATTTGATGAGGTCTATGTGTTTTTGTTCAATTAAGTTATTGATGACTAAAATTTTCATGGTAAAATTATATGACATAATTAAAGGAAAATGAATTGTAAAAAAGCGCTTTTTTTTGTAAACTGAAATTCAGCATAATAAGAGGAATTTTATGATTTTTTCACCAGTTGAGATTCAGGAAACAGTTAATATGTTTATGAGACAGAAGCTGGATATCCGCTGTATTACGATGGGTATTTCGCTTCTGGATTGTGCAGATTCTGACAGTAAGAGAGCCTGCGACAAGATTTATGACAAGATTATGAAAAAGGCCGGGAACCTTGTTAAAACCGGGCAGGATATCGAAAAGGAATTTGGCGTTCCTATCATCAATAAAAGAATTTCTGTTACTCCGATTGCACTTGTTGCTGGTGCGAGCGAGGCAAAGAATTATGTTCCGTATATCAAAACTCTTGATAAATGTGCGCACGAACTTGGCGTAAACTTTATCGGTGGTTTTTCGGCTCTTGTTCAAAAGGGAATAACACCAGCAGACCGCATTTTGATTGATTCAATTCCTGAAGCACTCGCTTCTACTGATTTTGTTTGTTCTTCGGTAAACGTTGGTTCGACAAAATCTGGTATTAATATGGACGCAGTTAAATTGATGGGAGAAACCATTGTAAAGACTGCAGAGGTTTCTAAGAACTGCGAAGTAAACGGCTGTGCAAAGCTTGTTGTTTTCTGCAATGCACCAGAAGACAATCCGTTTATGGCAGGAGCTTTTCATGGTCCTGGAGAAGCTGACTGTGTAATCAACGTCGGTGTTTCGGGTCCTGGTGTAATTTTAGCTGCTGCACGAGAATATAAAGGTCAGCCGATTAATGTACTTGCTGACGGAATTAAAAAGATGGCGTTTAAGATTACTCGTATGGGTCAGCTTGTCGGTAGCGAAGCTGCAAAGAGGCTTGGCGTTGATTTTGGTATTCTTGATCTTTCTCTTGCACCGACGCCGGCTGTTGGAGATTCTGTTGCGCGTATTCTTGAAGAAATCGGTCTTGAAGGCTGCGGTGCTCCTGGAACTACTGCGGCTCTTGCAATGCTTACTGATATGGTAAAAAAAGGCGGTGTTATGGCGTCTACAAATGTCGGCGGTTTGAGCGGCGCGTTTATTCCTGTATCAGAAGATGAAGGAATGATAGAAGCTGCAAAGAACGGTTCAATCTGCCTTGAAAAGCTTGAAGCGATGACGACTGTATGTTCTGTTGGTCTTGATATGATTGCAATTCCTGGAGATACTCCGGCGACGACGATTTCGGGAATTCTTGCTGATGAGTTTGCAATCGGAATGGTAAACAACAAGACTACGGCTTGCCGCTTGATTCCGGCGCCGGGTAAAAAGGCAGGTGAATGGGTTGAGTTTGGCGGATTGCTCGGCGGTTGTCCTGTTATGCCTGTAAGTAAATTTGGCTGTGCTGATTTCATTAATAGAGGAGGCAGGATTCCTGCACCAATTCATTCGTTTAGAAATTAAACTAAAAAAAAATAAAATATGGAGTTGCGTATGACAATTCAGTTTGTTGCAAAAATCATAGCCTTTGTTTTGTATCTCGGGTTTATGATTTACATCGGTTTAAGAAGTGCAAGCAAGAACAACAGTTCTGCAGACTTCTTTTTGGGAGGACGTAAAGTTGGTCCTTGGGTTACAGCCTTAAGTGCCGAAGCATCAGATTCTTCTGCATGGCTTTTGATGGGACTGCCTGGTCTTTGTTATCTTGGCGGTGTTCAGGAAACTTTCTGGACAGCATTGGGATTGATTGCCGGAACATATTTAAGCTGGCTTTTTGTTGCAAAACCACTTCGCAAATGTTCTATCGTTTATGGAGATTCAATTACAATTCCAGAATTTCTTTCTAACCGTTTTAATGACAAGTCTCATCTTCTTTCTGTAATCTCTGTTGTTTTCATCGTGCTTTTCTTTACAATTTATACAGCATCTGGATTTGTTGCATGTGCAAAGCTTTTTAACTCTGTATTTGGTATTCCTTATCATGCTGGTCTTGCAATTGGTCTTGTTGTAATTCTCTGCTACACAATTACCGGTGGTTATACAGCTGTTTGTAAAACAGACTTTGTTCAGGGAACTTTGATTTTCGTTGCATTTGTCGTTTCTGGACTTATCGCTGTATTTGCTCTTGGTGGTTTTTCTAATGCAGTTGAACAGGTTAAAAACTTTAATGCATCTGCAGTTGCAGGAAATTTTGGTGAAGCATTAAAGAATTCTTTCATTGGAAATTCATCTTACAAAGGAATGGGAATCATTTCTGCTTTAGCATGGGGACTTGGTTACTTTGGTATGCCACATATCATTGTTCGCTTTATGGGAATTCGTTCTAATGCAGAAATTACAAAAGCAAGAAGAATCGGAATTATCTGGATGATTGTTGCTTATATCGGTGCATTTATTATCGGTACTCTCGGAACAGCATATTTGTTTAACCATGGAACAATCCTTGGAACAGGTGAAGCTCTTTCTGGATTTACAGGTGGTGATGCAGAAACAGTATTCTCTGCAACAATGCAGAATATGTACCCTGCATTTATCGCAGGAATTTTCCTTTGTGCAATTCTTGCTGCTTCTATGTCGACAGCAGACTCACAGCTTCTTGCAGCTTCTTCTGCAGTAAGCCAGGATATTTATAAAGGACTTATTAAAAAGAACGCAGAAGAAAAAGATGTTTTAATGATAAGCCGCTTTACAGTATTCTTAATTGCACTTATCGCTTTGTTCCTTTCATTAAATCCAAACTCATCTATCTTTAAGCTTGTATCATTTGCATGGTCTGGATTTGGTGGAACATTTGGTCCGCTCATTCTTCTTGCTCTTTACTGGAAAGGTACTACAGCACCTGGTGCTATCGCTGGTTTGCTCTGCGGTGGTATTGTTGATGTTGCATGGCATTATATTCCAGCTACAGTACATCCGATTTTCGGAATGTACGAAATTGTTCCGGCATTTGTTGTTTGTCTTATAGTTACAGTTGTTGTAAGTCTTTTGACAAAGAAAGATGCAAAAGTTGTTGAACAGTTTGAAGAATATAAAAAACTTGAAGACTAATTTTTGTTTACGTCTGCTTCGAAGTGACGAGGCAGACAAAGCAGTACATTTTCTTGAAGACAAAGAAAGAGAATGTACTGCACTTATGGAACAGATTATACAGAACGCAGAAAATGTTTTTGTCATCGAAAAAGATGATGAAAATAAATTCTGCGCTTTTTTTTGTTTAAAAAATGTTACGACACTTCTTCATTATATTCCGGTTAAAGATTTTTCTGCGGAACAGATGCAGGAACTTAAATGCATCGTAAAAAATTTTTTATCAGAACACAAAGTTGCATGTGTTTATGGAGAATACGAAGGAAGTGTTTTTGTAAATTCAGTTTTAGAAGAAATCGGAAAAAAGAAAATAAGGGACAACGAATATATTCTGATGGAAAATGATTTTAGTGCTCTTGAAGAAATTGGTGAGCGCGAAGATGTGTATGTAAGAAAATGCAGCATAGAAGACGCGCAGAAGCTTTTTGAACTTGAAACAGGATATCAGATAGAAGAAGTTCAGGTGGTGGAACATAAGGACAATGAAAAAATTGTAAATTTTATTCTTAACCGTTCTTTAACGACACAGAATGTTTTTGCAGCGTTCTTAAAAAATTCTGATGAAGCAGTTTCGAAAGCTGCGACAAACGGAATAGGAAAAAACTGTATGCAGATAGGTGGAGTTTACTGTAAAAGAGATTTTCGCAGTAAAGGAATTACAAAATTTGTAATGAAGCATCTTTTAAGTTTTATAAAACAGAACGAAAAAAAAGCAGTTCTTTTTGTTAAAGTAATGAATGAAAGTGCAAGAAAATTATATGAAAGTCTTAAATTTGTTCCGTGTGGAAAATATATGATTTCTTATTTTGAAAAGTAATTGTAAATCACAGTGATTTTTAGTATATTTTATTCAGCTTAAAGAAAGGGAGAAACAAAATGGCAGATAAAGAACTTGAGGCAAAAGTAAAGGAAGTTTTGGATGCATATCGTCCAAACCTGTTGGCTGATGGCGGAGACATGGAATTTATTTCTCTTGATGATCAGAATCGTGTTCACGTTAAATTAATCGGAGCATGTGGTTCTTGTCCAATGGCAACAATGACATTAAAAATGGGTGTTGAATCTTATGTTAAAGACGCAATCCCGGAAATTACAGAAATTGTACAGGAAATGTAAATGAAAATCGAAAAAGATAAAGTAGTTCAGATTCACTATAAATTAACTGATAAAGAAGGCAAGGAGATTGATTCTTCTGCCGGTCGCGAACCTTTGCAGTATGTTCATGGAAACGGATACCTTATCACAGGTCTTGAGCGCGAGCTTGAAGGAAAGGAAAAAGGCGACAAGTTTTCTGTTGATGTTGCACCGGAAGATGCATACGGAAAATACAACGAAGAACTTATCGTAGAAGTTCCGAGAGATCAGTTTGATACTTCAATGCAGATTGAAGTTGGAATGCAGTTTCAGGGAGCAGGTCCTGCAGGTCCTACAATCGTTACTGTAAAAGCTGTAAGCGACGACAAGATTACTGTTGATGCAAACCACGAGCTTGCTGGTAAAGAGCTTCATTTTGATGTTGAAGTTGTAGACGTAAGGGATTTGACAGAAGCCGAAATTGAAGAAATGAAGGCAAGCGCTGCAGGTTGCGGCGGCTGCGGAGGCGGATGCTCAAGCTGCGGTGGTGGTTGTGGAAGTGACGGCGGCTGCGGTTCCGGTGGATGCGGCGGTTGTAACTAAAGTTTAGATAAGATTTCTTTCGTAATTTTTTCGGGAGAAAGATTTTTAGTTTCGACAGTTATGTCCTGAAGCATTTCGTATTTTTTAGTGCGTTCAACATAAAAATTGTGAAAGATAGTCCGTACATCAGAAATGGTGGACGGATTTTTTTTTGCTATGTACGAAGGAAGAGAGTTAGCGTCAGAAATATTTTCGCCGTTAAAAGAAGCTTCGTTAATGATGCGTGTTACGGCTGTTTCTTCGTCTACAGAAAGATAGACGAAAAGAGAATTAAAATTTAAAAAATGAAGTGCTTCTTCGTTGTCGCAGATTCCGCCACCGGTTGCGATGATGCATGGGTTTGCTTTTATGATTGAATTAAGATGACGGCATGCGGCTTGTTCGGCAGTTAAAAATGAATCTTTGCCTTCTGTGTTGTAGATTTCTCTGGCAGTTTTTCCTGTAAGTTCTTCGATGACAGAATCTGTGTCAAAAAAATCAAGTCCGAGTTTTAGAGAAAGTGCTTTTCCTTGAGTTGATTTGCCGCAGTGTTTTATCCCGGTAAGGATAATTGATTTATCATAAGCCATGTTTTAATTATAACATTTATTATTGAAAAACTCTATCTGATATTTTATACTGACTGCATGAATGTTTATGCCGCAATAATTCTTTGTTTTATTCCGCTTGTAACAGTATTTCTTCTTTTTAAAATTTTAGTAGAAGGAATTTCTGTCATCAAGGAATTGATAGCATGTTTAATCGGACTTATTGCACTTATTCCGATAACGGTGCTGCAGTTTTTTGCCGGAGATTTTTTTATTGTAAAGGGTCAGACATTTTTTATGCTGCTTGTTCGAGCAGTGATTCTTTATGGTCTTATCGAAGAAGGAATTAAATGCGGAACTCTTTTTCTTTTTCCTTCAAAAGAAATAAGTTTAAAACACATGTTTTTATATTCGCTTTTAGCAGGACTTTTTTTGGGTTGTTTTGAATCTGTAATTTACATAATTAATTCGATTCAGAAAGCGAGTGCAAGAAGCGGAGAAGTTCTTCTTTACATGATTTATCTTCGCTCGTTTACTTCGATTGTAATACATACTTTTGCAGCAGGCCTTGTAGGAATGTTTGTTTATGCGGCAAGAAGAAAAGAGTTGAGGTTTGGTGTGCTTGCGTATGCAGTTGCACTCCACGGAATCTATGATTTTTTTGCGATTATGCCTGTTCCTCTGAATCTGTTTTCGTATGTTGCGATTGTTCTTCTTGTGGTTGAGTGTCGGATTGTTTATTTGCGGCTGAACCAGTCGGTTTCTCTTTAAGCCTTTGGGTTGTAGTCTGGAAAAGTTTATCAAGAACATCCATGCAGTTGTGTTCCATAATCTGATAGAGCTTTGGAATTAAAAGCTGGCGGTTTAATGGATCAAGGCCGACCTGACCGTTTGATTTTTCAAAAGCAAAGACGTAGACTTTACTTGTGCCTGTTTCGCGTGTCGTAAACAGTACAGCATCTGAATTAAAATAAAGCCCTTTTATAAAAAATTGAATGCTTGAAATTTTTTCATAATCCTTAAATGAAATCGGCTGTTCTGAACCGACTTCGATTGTAAAATGCGAAAGGCTTATGTCACTTAGAGTACAGGCTTTAAGGACATCAAACTCGTCACGGTATTTCATCATGCATGAGTTTGTACAGAGCGCACGGACATTTTTTCGTCTTCCCATTGCCTGATTGGCAAAAAGAGTTTTTTCGAGCTTGCTAAAGTTATTCCGCTTTTGATACTCAAGCTGAATGCAGCCGCATTTTATTCCCAGTTCGAAAAGGTAAAATTTTTCGAGTTTATCTTTTTCTTCGAGAGTCTGTTTTTTTGCGTAAATTACACCAATGAAGGCATCCGGAAATTTTGCAAGAAGACGTTTAATGATTGCGGGCCAGCTGTCATTTTGTATAGGGTAGTCAATGTTGATGAAAATAATTGAATCTGTAAAAACAGACAGGATGACTTCGAGCTTTGTAGAAAGGGGAAGCTTTGTATCATGATTGATAAAATAGCTTTCATACCCCAAAGCAAGGTAGTCTTCCAGGTAAGTTTCTGGAAAAAGAGATTTATCTGGAGCTATAAAAAAGGTTTTTCGACCTTTTATGATTTCTGTAAGCAAAGAAGCCATATCCCTTAATTATAACAAAGGATTGACCACAAAGCAAATCATAAATAAACTAGTGTTCAAGTGAGGAAATATGATAGAAATGACAAGTGCAGCCAGAAAGGAATTAAGTTCCAGGGCTCATAATCTGCATCCGGTTGTAATAATAGGGCAGAACGGTGTAACAGACGGCGTAATAGGAAAAATTAATGAATCTTTAAAAGCCCATGAACTCATTAAAGTTAAATTCCTCGAATTTAAAGACGAAAAACAGGAACTTGCACAGGAAATTGTAGAAAAAACTGAGTCACAGCTCGTACGCATCATAGGAAATATCGCAATACTATATAAAGAAAACGAAGAAAAAAAAGAAAATAAATAATCAAAAAAACGCAAATCATGATATAATTGAACTGATGAGTGATTTATTTGGTTTAAAAAGATTTAAGCGTTTTCTTTTGTCTGATGTAGAACTTGAACAGAAGCTTCTGATTCTTTTTCTGATGTCTTCTGTTGTTTTTTCATTCTGTTCAATTATTATTTCATTTGTAATTCACCTGGACAGCACGATGCTTTTGATAACGGTCGTTACTTTTTTGTGCGTGCCTGTCTGTTTTGTCATTGCCCAGAATATGAGAAAGCCAAAGCTGGCTGCAATCATTACGATTTTAATGGCATATGTTTTCTTTCCGGTGATGTTCTTCTGGTCAGGCGGAATTCACAGTGGAATGCCAATGTGGTTTTTAATGTGTATCACGCTTCCGTGGATTTTAGTGCGTGGAAAAGCCAGCATCGTTCTTGAAATAATCGGCGTCATTATCTTTACTGCGACAATTATTATTTCTGTCATTCATCCGGAATTTGTTCATCCGATAAGCGGAGAATACAGAGTTGCAGTTGATATAATCCAGTCATTGTATCTTGTAGGCGGAATCATAAGTTCTATCTACAAGTTTCAGAAAATAAGTTATGAATCGCAGAACAGAAGAATAAAAGATCTTCTTGAAAAAGAAGAACGCGCAACAAGAGCAAAGGGAGAATTTTTAAACAACATGTCGCATGATATAAGAACTCCGATGAATGCGATTCTTGGTTTTTCTGCTCTTGCAAAAAAAGAACTGGACAATAAAGAAAATGTAAAAGAGTATCTTACAAAAATAAGAACTTCGGGAGAATATCTTTTAGCACTCATAAATGACGTTCTTGATATGTCACAGATGGATAATGACAAGATGGAACTCGAACTTTCGAAAATCAATTTATTAAAAATATTTTCTGACATCATTTCGATTCTTGAATATCAGATTAAGAGTAAGAATCTTGAAATAAGAACAGATTTTTCTAGAGTAAAACATCCGTGGATAGAAAGTGATCTTATTAAAGTTAAAAAAATTCTGATGAACCTTATTTCAAATGCAGTTAAGTATTCTAAAGAAACAGGCGGAAGCATTTACATAAGCGTTATAGAAAATGAAAAAGACGTAAACACTTCTGACTTTACGATTATGATTCGTGATGAAGGAAGAGGAATTTCTCCTGAGTTTATGGAAAAAATATTCCTTCCTTTTGAACGCGAAAACAATACGACAAAGAGCGGTGTAATGGGTTCTGGTCTTGGACTTACGATTGCAAAAAAATGCGTTGAGTGTCTCGGCGGAACAATCGAAGCAGAAAGCAAGCTTAATGTCGGAACCGGTTTTACGATTAAATTTAACGCAATCATTTTTGAGAACGGCGAAAGCGAAGCTCTCTCAAATCTCGAAACAATTTCGTTTGACGGAAAGCGCGTTTTAGTTGTAGAAGACAATGAGCTTAATATCGAAATTGCATGTCGTCTTCTCGAAGATCTCGGATTTAAAACAGAGCGCGCATATAACGGTCAGGAAGCGTATGACGCCGTTCTTAACAGCAGCGAAGATTATTATGATTTGGTTTATATGGATGTAATGATGCCGGTTCTTGACGGTTATGAAGCTACAAAGAAAATAAGGAAAATCGAAAACATCCAGAAATCGGGCGTTCCGATTATTGCGATGACTGCAAACGTATTTGATGAAGACATTAAAAAATCAATCGAATGCGGAATGAACGGTTATATTACAAAACCGCTCGTTGCAGAAGACGTAATAAAAGAAACCAAACGCGTTTTAATATTCAATTGATTTTAGTCGTTAATTGATTCGATAACTGCTCTCATATCATCAGACAGATGCTTGGCTGCAATTGCAGGTTCTAAGTCTTTGTATTTGTCCATTGTAATCTGCGGAAGAACAGTAAATTTGTAATGATATCTGTGTGTCGGATGAACTTTATACCACGGGTCATGTTTTCCAAGACCGTATTTATCACCGCCACCGATGTGAAGCGGCTGAATGTTGCAGCCTGTTCTTAAGGCAATTCTTGCAGCGCCTTTTTTGTATGGATTAATGCCGTGGCGCGGTGTTCTTGTACCTTCTGGAAATATGATAAGGTTGTCGCCGGATTTTAAGCTTTTTTCGCAGGCTGCAACCATTACGTCAAAGTCATTGTCGTTTGCGATGTAAAGCGGGCGAACGATTCCTGCAACCGGCGAGTTTCTTAAACCGGCGCGGATGATGCAGTCTGCATTTCTTACAAGCGCAAAAGTATAGATTACATCGAGAAGTGACGGGTGGTTTGCAACGATTATGCACGAGTGAAGGTTTCTTAATGCCTTGAGGTCGCTTACTTCATAAGTTGAAACCCTCAAAAAACTCATTACGTTGCAAACAAAACCAAGTACGCACGAAATAAAATAGTGACCGTTTTTTCTGAACGTTGCTTTATCGCGCCAGAAAAGATGTAAAAGCGGAAAAATAAAAAGACATATTAATAAAGTTCCGAGGCCAAAAAAGATATAGACAAAAATTTTTGCAAAGGTTCGGTATAGATATGAGAACGGATTTTTTACTTTGGGTAAATCATCAGCTGCATATTTTGGATCAATTTTTTTACTCATAATAGTCCTTCTTTTATTTAATTATAACACTTATTTATATGAAGTCTAATAAAATCGTATACATTTTCTGAGATATCATCTGCAGAATATTCAATCGATTTTAAGTCTGGAAGTTTTTCTTTTGAAACGATATAAGAAAATGCAAGCGGCGGACGGTTTTCTGGAGAAACTTCTTTATAGCAATCCGGAATAAGTTCGTCGGCATAAACAAAAATTATTTTTTCCTGAGCTCCGCTGAGGATAGAAGAAGCTGCACTTAAAAGTCCGTATTTAAAATTTTCTTTTTCTGGAAAAACTGCAGAGTATCCTGCTTTAAGTGAACACGCAATCGTTGCAAGTGCAACAGGCGCATTAAAAACAGAAAGCGAAAAACCTGCAGGTAAAATCATCTGACTTTCGATGATTTCTTTATTGATTTTAAATTCTCTTTCAAGTTCTCCGCGGAATGAAACAAATACCAGTTTTGTATCTAAAGAAACGTGAGATTTTTCTATTAAACTGTGAACTACTTCTACTGTCATTTTAGAAAGCTGGCTTAAGCGCCGGCGAAAAAGAGAATCGGTATATTCAAGAGAAGGAGAAATTTTTTCATACGAAATTTCTTTTTTATTCTGTGAAAAAAGTTTTAAGTCTTCTACAGAATCTAATCCCGGAGCAAAAACAGATGGTTCTGAAATATAAAAATTATTCTGCACGCATCTATCCTATTTTTTTCTGAATACCAGAAGTGAATAGCAGTTTGAACCAAGATTATGATGAGCAGTTTTTAGTTCAAAGCCGGCTTCTTCGATAGCGTTTACAAGTTCTTCGTAGCGGTACATTTTGCTGTTACCGTTTGCGATACAGGTAAAATAAAGTGATGTAGCCTGGAGCGAATAACTTTCGGCTTCGAATTTCTGTTTGTCCCAGAGAGGTTCGAGAACATACACATCTGTTTTATCTGTTGCAACAGAATGAACTTTTTTAAGAATTTTTGTTATCTGGTGCAAAGAGAAGCAGTCTAAAAACTGGCTCATCCATACTGCATCTGGTTCTGGCGGAAGAACTGTAGAATCTGCAAGAATGTTTCCTGCAAAAGTTGTTATACGGTCTTTAAAACCTGCTTCTTCTGCATTTTTTTCTGCAACAGCAGTCTGTCCCGGTAAATCGACAATCGTAACTTTTACATCCGGATCGAATCTGCAGCTTGCGATTGCCCATTTTGCAGTGTTGCCACCGATGTCAAAGAGTTTTTTAGGTTTGTTTTTATAAACTATAGGCAGAGCTTCTGGAAAAGCAATGTCGCTGTAGAAGTGGTCAAATTCGAACCAGCTCTTTTTTTCTTTTGGAGGCAGAGTCGAAAGTGCTTCGTAAACCGTAGTCCACTGGTCGCCGAAAACTTTAAGGCCTTCTGGTTTTGAGCTTTTAATTGAATCTGTCAAATCAAATGCACCTTTGTAGCAGATGTCATTTGTAAAATTAAAGTTTACTTTTGTAAGATTGTCTTCGAGTAAAAACCAGCCGATTTTTCCGAGAGAAAGATATTCTGTTTTATTTTTGTTTTTAAGTAAAAGGACGTGCATGCCCACAGCCATTTCTGTAAGAACTTTGACACCGTATTCTGAAACACCTGTTTTTTTAACAAGCTCATCAACTGTTATTCCGTCTTCGCCACTGTCACTTATTGCCTTCATTATTCCAAGGTCTAAAAGTGCCCTGATTGCCTGAAAAGCCAGGGGCGCAAAAGCAATTTTCTGGGCTTCGAATTTTGCATCAACCGCATGAATTTTTTCTGTCGAAAATTTTTCTAAGCTAAAATCAGAATTTCTTTTCATAAATTCAACTTTATCATAATGCAAAAATAAACTCAATTATAAAAAAATTTGTTTTATTTATTTAATATTTCGCTTATAATTAAGATACTTTTTTTGACAAAAAGGCTGCAGGAGGAACATATGGATCCAAAAAAGACAAGAAACGAAAAGCTTGGAAAACAGGTAGTTGAAGCATTAAAAAAAAGATATTTTGATGCACATTATGTAAGCACAAAGGAAGAAGTATTGCCTTTAGTTTTAAAAATGATTCCGAAAGAACACACTGTTTCATGGGGCGGAACAATGACTTATGAAGAACTCGGAATTAAAGAAGAACTAAAAAAACAGGGTTATTCTGTAATCGACAGATATACGGCAAAGACTCCGGAAGAAAGAGCAGAAATGCAGAGACAGGCTCTTACATGCGGAACATTTTTAATGAGTTCAAATGCAATTACAGAAAGCGGAGAGTTATTTAATATTGATGGAGCTGCAAATAGAGTTGCTGCTCTCTGTTATGGTCCAAAAAATGTTCTGATTGTAGCAGGAATTAATAAAATCGTTTACGATATCGAAGATGCGTATAAAAAAGTAAGACATTATACTGCACCTATAAATGCCCAGCGTTTTGATCTTTCGACACCATGTTCTAAAACAGGAGAATGTGGAAATTGCGTAAGCCAGGACTGTATTTGTGCTCAGCTGGTTATGACAAGACTTTCAAAGCCGGCAGGCAGAATAAAAGTAATTATTGTTGGAGAGGATTTAGGAATCTAAAAATGTTTACCCAAAACATTTTTATTGATATATTAATACTATGAAAAATAAAAATGAAAAAACATTAGACAGGGCAAGATTGATTCCGTTTATACTTGCTGCAGTAATAATCATCATTGACCAGGTAACAAAAATCTGGGTTGTTAAAAATATTCCGCTTTATATTTACACAGATAAAGCGTATAACGTTTATAAATCTTTTTTTAACGGGTTTATAAATATTATTCATGTAAGGAATCTTGGTGTTGCATTTAGCATCGGATATTCGTGGCCGGTTGCATTAAGGAAAATTGTTTTTTCTGTTATTCCTCTGGCAGTGATTGGTTATATCATTTATCTGTGCATTAAAAGCGATGAGATTTCTAACTTTCAGAGATGGTGTATCTGTGCAGTAGTTGGTGGCGGAATCGGTAACATCATCGACAGAATATTTAGAAGTGAAGGTGTTGTTGATTTTATCGACGTTAAATGGTTTGGTTGGGAAAACAGTTCGTTTGGTATTTTTAGAATGGAGCGATGGCCGACATTTAATTTTGCCGATGCGATGATTGTAATATTTGGAGCAGCATTTTTTATTTCGCTTGTCATGATGTTTTTTAAGGCAGATAACAATTCAAAAAAAGGAAAGGAAAAGAAATAATGGATGAACAGAAATTAAGAGACATTGAACCGCCAAAAAAAGGAGAAATAACCCCAAAGCAGAAAAGAATAAATACGTTTATCTTTATGTTTGTCGGAGCATTGTTTAATCTTGTAATTACATTTGGATTTGGAATCGGATTTATGCTTTTAATCTGGTTTGTCATTAATAAGATGAACCCTGCGTTTTCGAAAGACAGCCTTGTTACTCCGATAATGTGGGTTTCTGTAATCGGTGCAATTGCCGTAAGTTTTAATCTGCAGAAAATTGTATTTAGAGCAGTAATCAAAGGATTTAAATTACAGGACAAACTTGAAAAAGATTTTCTTGATCGTTATGTAAAAGAAAAATAAACTAAGGGCCCCGGGGCGATGCTCTGGGGTTTATTTTTTTCTTGTAATTGCAATGCCGTCACCCAGAGTAAGGAATTCTGTTTCGAACTCCAGGTTTGTTTTTAAAAAGTCTATATACTTTCTGATTTTTTTTACGAGCTTTATCGTGCTGTAATTGTGTGTAAGGCTTAAGTCGTCTACCATTCCGTGAAAAGAAAGATTGTCACTTATAAAGACTCCTTTGTCAGAAAGGTTGTCCTGGAAGTGTTCAAAAAATTTTCTGTACTGAGCTTTAGGGCCGTCGATAAAAATCAAATCAAACTTTCTGTCAAAGTTAAAGGTTGCCGCGTCACCAAGATAAACAATGATTCTGTCCATCAAGTCATTGTCTGCAACATTCTTAACGGCTTCATGATAGCGTTCGATATCGAACTCGATTGTAGAAACAAAAACATCTTCTTTTGTTTTTGCAAAGCGGATGGAAGAATAACCGATACCGGTTCCGATTTCGAGAATGGTTTTTACATCGTGCTCTGTAATGTAATTGCAGATAAAGTCGATGCCTTCATCTTTCATAATCGGGACAGAATGAGTTTTAGCAAATCTTTTAATCTGTGATATTTCTTCCATATGATTATTGTATAAAAAAACCGCAGTCTTGAAAATAAGGCCGCGGTTTTTTAGAAATTATCTTAAGTATAATTTACTTTACAGCTTCGAAAATGATATCTGCAAGGAAGATGATTGCAAGTACCCATGTAACAACAGGGATATCTTTAAATTTCTTTCCTGCACATTTTGCGATTACGTATGTGATGATACCGTAAGAGATACCTTTTGAAATTGAATATGCAAATGGCATTACGATGATTGTAATGAATGCAGGGATTCCTTCTGTAGGATCTTCGAAGTTAATTCCTGTTACAGATTTCATCATGAGGTAGCCTACGAAGATCAAAGCTGGAGCTGTAGCAGCAGCCGGAATGAGGAAGAACAATGGGCTAAGAAACAATGAAAGGATAAAGAGGAGTGCAGTTACAACAGAAGTAAGACCTGTGCGTCCGCCGGCTGCAACACCAGAAGAACTTTCTACGAAAGAAGTTACTGTTGATGTTCCGAGACAAGCACCTGCTACAGTACCTACAGCGTCTGCTAAGAGAGCACCTTTTGCATTAAGAACGTTTCCGTCTTTATCTTTAAGATTTCCCTGTTCTGCAACTCCGAGAAGAGTTCCGATTGTATCAAAGAGATCTGTAAAGAGGAATGTAAAGAATACTACAAAGAATTTTCCTGTTAATACCTGAGCAAAATCAAATTTGAAAAGATATGGCATTGCTGGAGCAGAGAATGGTTTGAAGTTTTCTGGAATTGTTGTTACACCAAATGGAATACCAATGATTGTTGTTATGATGATTCCGAGTAAAACACTTCCTGGAACTTTGAGAGTATAGAGGACAATAGTAATGATGAGACCAATGATTGCTACAACAGCAGCACTGTTCTGCATATTAAAATTAACGAAACCAATTAATGTTCCTGTTTCTGTAGAAACAACACCTGCGTTTGCAAGTCCGATGATTGCAATGAACAATCCGATTCCGACAGCAACAGCTTTCTTTAAACTTTCTGGAATTGATTTGATGATTGCTTCGCGGATTCCGCAGATAGAAAGGATAATGAATAAAATACCTTCAAGCAATACAGCTGTCAATGCAAACTGCCATGAACAGCCCATTCCAAGAACAACAGAGAAAGTGAAGAACGCATTAAGACCAAGACCAGGTGCCAGAGCAACCGGGAGATTTGCAACAAATGCCATAACAAGAGTTGCAATTGCAGCAGAAATAGCTGTTGCAGTAAATAATGGTCCCCATTCCATTCCAGCCTGAGAAAGGATTCCCGGGTTTACAGCCAGAATGTAAGCCATTGCGAGGAATGTTGTAATACCGGCTACGATTTCACGGCTTACAGTTGTTCCTCTTTCCTTAAGATGAAAAAATTTTTCCATTCTTATACTCCTTGAATAAGAAATTATACGGATATTATACCACCATTTTAGTGATAACTAAAGGTCTTGAATAAACTCTTTTTAAAAATTATTATAAGTATATGGGGAATGATTCATCTAAATTAATTAATCAGTTTGTTGATAAAAACGTAACTGGAGCAATTTCTTCTCTTCTCGAAGCAGATAACCAGAAGCAGGTTACCAAATCTGCCGATGTAATTGCTAAAGGTTTCGGCTCATCAACAGCTTTATTTGAAAAAGAAGCATCTGATTTTGAAGAAAAGCTTGTAGCAAGCTTTCAGAAAAATCTTTCGCTTTTAATTCAGAAGACTTGGGTGGAAGAATCTGATGCAGATTTAAAAGAACAGGTTCTTTATCAGCTTACAGAATACAGTAAGGCAATTTCAAAGGGAAAATGGATAAACGCATATTCAGAATTATTAAAAATAATCGGTGATGTGGTTTATCTTATGTTCGGAACTCAAACAAAGAGCGAAGATTTTCTCGAGTATGCCCTTCGTATTGATCCTGAATTTGGAATCTTCTGGTTGTATGTAAAAAATCTTCCACAGGAAGCCAGCTGGAAAGCAGAAAAGTACCGTGTCGTAATGTTGCTCGGAATGTACTTCCTTGCAAATTACTAAAGGAAATTATGGATTTAGAACAGCTGTACAAGTCGCTTCGAAAGGCAAGTGAAAAAATCTCGGTCGAAAATGCAGACAAAAAGAATAAAGTTCTTCTTGCTGTTGCAGATGCACTTGATAAAAGCAGAAAAGAAATAATAGAAGCAAATAAAAAAGATATAGAAATATCCAGAGCTGCAGGAAAATCAGAATCCATTATTGACCGTCTGATGCTTGATGACAAACGCATCGACGGAATCATCGAAAGCATAAAACTTGTTGTTGCACAGACAGATCCAATCGGCGAAGAATTAAGCGGATGGAAAACTCCAAACGGAATGACTATAAGACAGGTAAGAGTTCCGATGGGAGTTGTTGCAATCATTTATGAAAATCGTCCTAACGTAACAATCGATGCATTTTCTCTCGCATATAAAAGCGGCAATGCGATATTATTGCGCGGCTCTTCTAATTCATTCAACTCAAATAAAAAAATTGTAGAAGTAATAAAAAAAGCTCTCGATGAAAATAAAGATATCGGCGCGACTTCTGATGCAATTGAACTTGTAGAAGTTAAAGAAGGCGACCACAGTGATGTTGATGCAATTTTAAATGCAGTTGGAAAAATCGATGTCGTACTTCCGCGTGGTGGAAAAAAATTAATCGAAACCGTTGTAAGAAACGCAAGAGTTCCGGTTATCGAAACAGGAAGCGGTGTTTGTCATCTTTTTGTTGATGAAACTGCAAAGCTTAATGATGCTGTTCTTATTGCAGAGAATGCAAAGATTCAGAGACCGAGTGTTTGCAATGCAATCGAATGTGTTCTTGCTCACGAAAAAGTTGCAAAACAGTTTTTAGAAATGATGTCAGATAAATTTGCAGGTCGCGTTAAAATGCATGCAGACGAAAAAGCATTTGAAATTTTAAGCGGAATAAAATCTGCAGAAGGACATTTAGTTAAAGCAACAGAAGAAGATTACGGAAACGAATATCTTGATTACGAATGCTGTGTAAAAGTTGTAAGCGATATTAACGAAGCAATTGAATATATAAATTCTCATAACACAAAACATTCAGAAAGCATAATTACAGAAAGCCGCGAAAACGCAAGACTTTTCCAGGCGATGGTAGATGCAAGCTGCGTTTATGTAAACTGCTCGACAAGATTTACCGACGGCGGTGAGTTTGGTTTTGGAGCAGAACTTGGAATAAGCACACAGAAGCTTCATGTTCGAGGACCTATGGGAATTAAAGCTTTGACAACAACGAAATACCTCATTGACGGGGATGGACAGATAAGATGAGTACAATAAGTGAAAGTTTAAAAAACGCCCGCAAAATTGTTATAAAAATCGGAAGCAATACACTTTCTAAACCTGACGGAACACAGAATACAGAATTTATGGCAAGCTTTGCTGAACAGTGTTCTGAACTTATTAAAATGGGAAAGCAGGTAATCATAGTTTCTTCTGGAGCTCAGGTTGCTGGAGTTTCTACACTTAAAGAATGGGCAAGAAAAAAAGATGTTCATTACAGACAGGCTCTCTGTTCAATTGGACAGGTAGAGCTTATGCATCAGTGGAGAAAAGCTTTTCAAAAACAGGAGCTTCACATCGGACAGCTTCTTTTAACAAAGGATGATTTTGAAAATGAACACCGTTCACTTAACATACGAAATACTCTGTTTACTCTTGTAGATGAAGGTGTAATTCCTATCATCAACGAAAACGACAGCGTAAGCTTTGACGAAATTAAAATCGGTGATAACGACAACCTTTCTGCCCTTACTGCAATTTTGTGGAGTGCAGATCTTTTAATTCTGTTTGGTGATGAAGACGGAATCTTTACAGACAATCCTAAGACAAACAAAAACGCAGAATTTATTGAAACAGTTTCTTCTATCGAAGAATTAAGAAAGAAAATTAAAATCGGCGGAACAAGCTCTTTTGGAACCGGCGGTGTAGAAACAAAAATTCAGGCGGCAGAAAAAATTACAAAATACGGAATAGAAATGCTTTTGGCTAACGGAAAAAAAGAAAGCATTATCAGAAAGCTTTTATCTGCAGAAGAAAAAGGAACTTTATTTTTAGTAGAATAAAGCGTGACAGCGCAGACTGCCGGTTGTGCGGCATTTAGGAGGAGACGATGGATAAAGTCGTAACTTTTGGAGAACTTATGCTGCGGCTTATGCCAGAAGGACATCACCGTTTTGTTCAGGTAAATAATTTTAATGCAGAATTTGGCGGAGCAGAAGCAAACGTTGCAGTAAGCCTTGCGCAGTTTGGATGTGATTCTTATTTTGTAAGTAGATTCCCTCAAAACGAAATCGGACAGTCAGCAGTAAACAGCATAAGAAGATTTGGAGTAAAGACAGACTATTCTGTGCGCGGTGGCGACAGACTTGGTATTTATTTTTTAGAAAAAGGTGCTTCGCAGCGCGGAAGTGTCTGCATCTATGACAGAAAAAATTCTGCATTCGCAGAAAGTTCAGAAAGCGATTATGACTGGAAGGAAATTTTTAAAGGTGCAAAATGGTTTCATGTAAGTGGAGTAACTCCTGCACTTTCTAAAAAGACTGCAGCGCTTGCACTTGAAGCATGCAAAAAGGCAAAGCAGTCAGGACTTATAGTTTCGTGCGATTTAAATTACAGAAGCAAGCTCTGGACAAAAGCACAGGCAAAAAAAACAATGAGCGAAATTGCAAAATACGTTGATGTATGTATTGCAAACGAAGAAGATGCTCTTAACGTTTTTGGAATTAAAACACACAAGACAGATATTGATAACGGAATAATCGACAAAGAAGCTTATATAAAAACTGCAGAACTTCTTTCTAAGAAATTTGGTTTTAAAAAAGTTGCAGTTACTTTAAGACAGTCGATAAATGCAGATAATAACAACTGGTCGGCACTTTTGTATGACAAAAAAGAAGCAGTGTTCAGCAGGGAATATGCGATTCATATTGTAGAAAGGGTCGGTTCTGGTGATGCGTTTGCAGCAGCTTTGATTTATGCACTTATCAGGCAGTCAGAAGGCGCAGAGTTTTACAAAACAAATCAGGACGTAATCGAATTTGCAAGTGCTGCAGGTTGTCTTAAACACTCAATCGAAGGCGACTTTAATCTTGTTACAGAAGAAGAAGTTCTTCATCTTGTAAAATCAAAAGGCACCGGAAGAATCGAGAGATAAGATTTAAAAAAACGCGCGAATTGAAGAGCACATTGTTTACGCGCGGGAAATTATGACAAACCTTGCATATTTATAGAATTTAATTCCGTATCTTACTTCTTTCTTCCCTTAACTCGGATTTCGGCATCTTCCAAAAGTTTTAACTCTTCAGCATCCTGGCGATCAGCTTCTTTTGCTTCAAAGTCTTTTCTTCGCTGGTCAAACTCAAGATAGATTTCTTCTACCTTTTTATCTGCCTGAATTCTTGATCGGCTGCCTTTATCGTCCAAAAGAGGAAAATCATTATCACTTATAAGTCTGTCTACATTATCTTCCCAGAAACTTAATGTAAGATCTTTTCGCATTTTTGCGCGAAGTTCTGCTGTTTCAAGAAAGATGTTTACAAGTCGGTTTAGATTATCAAGTTCATCTTGAGTAAGATAATTCTTTGAAATATAAATATCCTGCTTACGGACGATTTTTCCTTTCCAGCTTGTAAGATTCATATTTGGTTTAGAACTATCGGCACGGCTTAAAATGATTTCTGGAGAGGTCATTTTTGTTACAGCATAAATAAGTTTGTTCTGCGTTTCTGCAAAAAAGTTTTGGATCGTCTTATCTGTTCCATCATAATCTGAACTGAGGGCAAACAAGTCTCTAACCTTCTGATAGAATCTTTTTTCGCTTGCACGAATGTCACGAATTCTTTCAAGGAGTTCGTCAAAATAGTCTGGTCTTCCATCAGGATTCTTAAGACGCTGGTCATCAAGAATAAAGCCTTTTGTAAGGTATTCAGAAAGATTTTCGTTTGCCCATTTTCTAAACTGAGTTCCTCTTGGGCTTCTTACTCTAAAGCCTACAGCAATTACCATTGGAAGAGCATAATAAGTTACATTGTAGTTTTTACCATCTGAGGCAGTTGTCAAGTAATCCTTGACAACTGAACTTTCTTCCAGTTCTTTTTCTTTCAATATATTTAGAATATGCAAACTTACATTCTGCTTTGATATATCAAAAAGTAGTGCCATCTGCTGCTGGTTCATCCAGATAACACCATCTTTTGAGTAGAGTTTTACATCGGCCTTGCCGTCGTCTGTATTATAAATTATGAGTTCGCCTTCCATATATCTCTCCTATTTGAGATTCTATTATACAACGCTTTCCCAGTTTGGGAGACGCCGCCTGAATCAGGCATTTCCGAAAATACTATTTTTTATACAAGTCCTCTCTTGTAAATCTTTCTCCATCCGATTTCAAATGAAGTTCTTCATTTAATGCTAATACTTTTTGGAAAGCCTCTTTTCTTTTGTTTGGTTCAATTTTATCTTCGGTTTCTTTCTGTACTATACTGGAAAGCGCTGCGAGGACTTTTAACTGTTCAGCATAGATAAGCTTAGGAAGCATCTGAAGAATTGTGTTTAGATAATAAGATGAACTTTGAGATGATGAAGGGCCATAGGAAGGAGAAGGGTCTGCGATTTCGAAAGTCTCGTGTTCTTGAAGATTCTGGTTTTCGGGAATCTTATCGTCAATAATTATGTCATATGGAATTCTGTAAAGTTTTGACAAGTCAACAACAGTCTTTAGAGGGGGTTCAACTTCGCCACTTTCGTATTTTATATACATCTGGCGGGAGATTCCAAGAAAGGAAGCCACCGAGCTTTGAGAATAGTTGTTCTGTTCCCTAAAAAATTTTAGCGCCTTAATCATGAGGGAATTATAACAGAGAAAAGAGCTGATGTCAAATAATATTTACATATAGTGTAAAGTAAAATTGACTTAGGAAAGAGAGGAAAGGTCTATGTAATGAATAAAAATAAAAATTTGATTGCCAGATTATTAAAGGATTTGATTCAGGGTGATAAAAAAGTTCTTTCTGAAAAAGTTGTAGAAAATGTTAAGCCTAATCTTTTTGATCTCGGACTTGAACTTACTACATTCAACATTCAGAACTTTAAAGATGACAACGGTGTAATTAAC
>JAEEGL011480592.1_pt1 | contig 44646 bp, 40 predicted proteins | sample 9134231 | NCBI WGS metagenome assembly JAEEGL01 (sample SAMN16246548, study PRJNA631951) | gut metagenome | biome: gut microbiome; feature: rumen; material: fiber-attached | host: Bos | place: Iran: Karaj | collected 2018-10 | reverse complement strand
CCACAAATAATGGATACAATAAAAACTACAAGATTAAAAACTATGGAGGATAGTGCAAAACTAATAGCAACAAATGCAGAAAAAGATTATTTAAGCCAACAAGCAATAAATCAAAATTATAAGGCAATAAGTATACCATGTACAGATGTTGCAAAATTAAGCAAAGATTATGCAAGTTGTACAATTACATACAATAGTAATGGAGTAGCAACAGTAAAATTAAAAGGAGCAGATGGTAGTAAATTTGATGGAATAACATGTACTGGTACAAAAGATAATATGAATTGTAGAAATAGTTCTGCATCAGAAGTAATATATGCATTAGGATGGCCTGAACGTACTTTAACATATGATATAAACTATGATAAATGTATGGAATTCTTAGTCGAAGAAGGATTTTCTGATTCTGATAAAGAATTATATTGTACAGATAAAGAAACATCAGATGGATTCAGCATTAAAGGAGATCTTAATAGTGGCATATTAGCAGAAAACATTAGTAGTCCTCTTATAGAAGAAGGAATAGTAACAAATGTTGTTATTGGTGGATATGAACAGATAACAGATTATAATAGTTTAAATAGTAATGTATTTGTAAGATATCCAAAGGGTGAAGAAGTATATGATGATAGTACACCAAAAAGTGTATGTATTAAATATAAAGGAAAAACAAATAATGAAATAAATTGTTTTGAATATGATAATTATGAATATGAGAAACAACATTTAGCAGATGTATTTGGAAAAGATAAATGTACAGGTACTGATGTCGATTCATTAGCATTATTAAATAATCCATTATTTAATAAGATATTAGGAATTGAAAAAGTATATGCAAGTCAGGAACCAGAGTATGTTGCAGCTACAGATGATAAATTTAGGTGTGGCGTTGAAAAATTTGGACCTGTTTGGTGTAAATATGGATCTAAGGGATACCGAATTAATTCTAATGGAAAAGTTGATATAATTTTGCCTTCGCACTGATAAAATATTGATTTATAAAAACAATAATACTAGTAAAGATTACTAGTATTTTATTTGCAAAAATATTTAAAATATGTTATAAATAAGGTGTTAATAACAAAGGAGGGTATTATGACAGAAGAAGAGTTTTTAAAGAGTTATAATCCAAAAAAATATGATAATTTTGCTATATCTACAGATATATTAATTTTAAGTATATCTTCTACTGACCAGAATAATTATAGAAAATTATCAAATAAGAGTTATAGTGTTCTTTTAATTAAAAGAAAAAATCATCCTTTTAAGGATAAGTGGTGTTTACCTGGTGGTTTTGTAAGGGTTGATGAGGATTTGGAAGATGCACCTAAAAGAATATTAGAAAATGAAACAAATCTTAAAAATATATATTTAGAGCAATTATATACATATGGTGATGTTAATAGAGATCCTAGAATGAGAATTATATCAACATCATATATGGCACTTATAGATAAGAATAGATTAAATGAAAAATTGCCTGAAAATGCGTCTTGGTTTAAAATTAAAAAGATAGAAGATAAGGATACTGTTACTATAATTTTAGATAATGATAAGGAAACGTTATCATTTGATATTAAAAAAACATTGAAGGAAAAGACTACAGATAGATATAAATTTAGTATTGTTAAGAATGATTCTTTAGCGTTTGATCATCCACTTGTAATACTTGCAGGGCTTGAAAGATTAAAAGGTAAAGTAACTTATACTGATGTTGTTTTTAATATGATGCCAGAATATTTTACTTTGGGTGAATTACAGCAGGTATATGAAGTTATTTTAGATAAAGAGTTGTTAGATCCAGCTTTTAGAAGAATTATTGCTGATAAAGTGATTGCTACAGATAAATATAAAACAGGTGGAGGACATAGACCAAGTAGGTTATTTAAATATAATAAAAAATAGTATAAATTATAGAAATACTTTCATTATAATAATGGAGGTATTTTTTATGAAAGATAATATAAATGCATTAGATGAGCTTAATAAAGGCGCAAGTATGGGAAAGGATACTATTGATTATGTACTTGATAAAGTAGAAGAAAAGAGGTTAAAAAGTATACTTAATAATCAAAAGAAAGAGTATGAGAGATTATTAGATAAAATAGCCAGAATTTATCCTAAATATAATGATAATAAAGAACCACATGAAATAAATAGGATGGAAAAAGCAATGGCTAAGAAAGGCATTGAAATGAGACTTTTTGTAGATGATAGTTCTTCAAAGATATCTGAATTGTTTTTAAAAGGAACTAATATGGGTATTATAGAGGGCAGAAGATTATTAAATAATAAGAATATTGATAAAAGGGTTCATTCATTGATATCTGAATTTGTGAATATGCAGGAAGCATATGTGGAAAAATTGAAAGCATTTTTGTAATAAATATAGCAAATTATTTCAATATAATTAAAAATAGCAATATATTATTTGCTATTTTTTTATTTTTTGTCGAAATATTTCACATATTATGATAAAATATATTATGTATAAGAATAGGAGTGATACAGTTTGAAGAACATAGGAAGAATATTATTTGATATTATTGTTTTTATATGGCTAGTAGTAGCTATATTTGTGACGGTTTGTTTACTATCATATAATGAATTTAAAGTAAGCGTTTTTGGTAAGAATGCATTACTAATTATTGATAGTGATGAGATGGAACCGGAATTTATGGAGGGAGATTTACTTATAGTAAAAAGAAATAGCGATAGTAAAATAAATATTGGTGATCAAGTATTTTATTATAATAGTGCAAAAAATAGTAGTGTTTTAATATATAAAGATGACGTTGAAGCAAAAGAAGAAGTAAACAAAGATGAAACAACGTATATTTTAGATGGAAAGAAAGTGTCTGGGGAATATGTAATTGGAAAAGCAGATACTGCAAAAGCTTACCACAAACTTGGTACAATATTACAAGTGTTTACATCTAAATGGGGATTTATGTTTTTAGTAATATTCCCTACATTATTTGCAATAATATATGAAATCTTAATGATTATAGATGCAGCTAGAAATGAAAAAAATGATGCTTAGATGAAGAAGAGATTAATATTACTAATTGCATTTGTATTGATATTTACATTGCTTGTATTTGTTGATACATTTGCACTATTTGAAACAGTTGGGGTTGCAAATAAAGATCTGGAGATTGGTAAGTGGAGTATTGTATTAAATGACATAGATATTTCTACAGAAAGAGTAATAACATTAGATGACTTTAGTTATAGTCAAAGTAGTCATACAGAACCTGGTTATTTTGCACCAGGAATGAGCGCTACATTTGATATAGTAATTGATACAACTTTAAGTGATGTTTCTGTAGCATATACACTAGATATAGATGGCGAATCATTAGAAGATTATCCAAATATTTATTTTAGTATTAGAGATATGGATACAAATCAGGAAATTATTTCTAATACTTATTCTAATATTATAAGGTTATCAGATCAAAATAAAATAAAGACTATTAGAATTTCTCTAACATGGGATAATGATACACAGTATGATGAATCTGATACATCATTAATAGGTCAAGATATAGAAATACCTATAAATGCTAATTTTATACAATATACAGGAGAATAAAAAGGAAGAGAGGTGTGATATGAGCTACGTTAAAAAAGTAGTAAAATGGATAGTTAATGTATTTATATTCATTTTATTTGCAATATTATTATTAATAATTTATGGTAAATTGCAAACTGTTTTTGGCAGGAAATCTTATCCAAATTATTTTGGATATACATTTTTTGAAGTAGCTAGTGGTTCGATGGAACCCACACTTCATGTAAATGATATACTATTTGTTCATATAACTAAAAAGAATTTGAAAGAGAATGATATTATAACTTTTCAAGGTAATAATGAAATTATAACTCATAGAATTAAATTTATAGATAATGATGAATTAATAGTTAAAGGTGATGCAAATAATACAGCAGATAGTCCTATAAAGGTTGATCAAGTTATAGGTAAGGTTATCAAGGTTTATGAAAAACTTGGTGTATGGAGAAAAGTTATGACAGAACCAAAGATATTGATAACAGTATTTATAACACTATTATTATTTGATTTTGCATTGTCATATGATGGCAAGAAAACCAAAGATGAAGTTAAGAATGATAATGTTAAAACTAAAGAAGATAAAGTAGAAGAAAATAAAGTAATAGAACCAATTATAATTTCTAAATTAGAACCAGTTAATACATATATAGAAGAAGAAAATGATATACAAAAAGAAATGGAAAAAGAAGTAATTATTCCGAAAATTGATTTAGTTGAAGATAAAAAGAATATACAAGAAGAAACAGAAATATCTGAAATGTTTGAAAAAGAACAGGATGATTATACTGTTAGGTTGGATCTAGATGAAATAAAAAATTATATTGATAAGAATGTTAAATAGGTGGTATTTATGAAAGGATTAAAAAGAATATTTAAAAATTTAGATATTAATGAATTTGTAAAATATTTTTGTTTTTCAATCCTTTTGATAGTGACATTAATAAGTATAAGTACTATGAAATTTACGCAATCTAAATATGAAAACGATACAGAAATAAATATTGCACCTACATTAGCGTTTTTTGTGGTTGATGTTCAAAGTCAGACAGGCCAAATAAAGTTGTCAGAAATGGTTCCAAGAACTCAACCATATTATTATTCATTTAATGTATCTAATTTTATTGGTACAAGAAGAGCAAATGTAGATTTAACATATTCAATAGAGTTAGTAACTACTACTAATTTGCCATTAGAATTTAAGATATATAGAGGGGGAACATATGTTACTGATGAAATAGATTCAGATACAGTAACTACTGATGAAAATGGGGTATATTATAGACATTTATTAATAAATGATGTTAATGTAATGAATTATAATTCAAATCATACAGATGTTTATACATTAGAAGTTGAATTTCCAGTACAGTATCAAAATAGTCCTGATGATTATTCTGGAATAATTGATTTGGTTGATATCAAGATAAATGCAGAACAGGTAGTGTAATTATGAAGAAAATAAATAGAAGGGACAAAATGGTAATTCTTGTAGTGTTGATAGTGTTATTATCAATAGGTGCAGTAACAATGTCAAAGTATATAGTAGAAGAATTTCATAGTTATTATTTGAATGCTAAGCACTTTTATTTTACTAGTAATAGATTAAAAAAAGATAATCCTGTATATCTAGTAAATAATTGGTCTGGTGTTGAGTCATTTGATATTTCATTTGATTTGCTATCTGAAAAGAATAGTTTGGTATATTCTGACTATGATATACCATATCAGGTTACATATGTGTGCCCTAATGATGTAACATGTACATTAGATAAACCAACAGGCACAATATATGAGAGTAGTCTTACTCATTCTGATAGGGTAACATTAAGTATTACACCGAATAGGAATTATACAGAAAATGAGAGATTAGTGATTAGTATTAAAGCAAAAAGTACAGCACCATATAAAGAGGAATTAAATGCACAGTTTGAATATGTTGTAGGTAAGCAAGGCATAACATATGAAATAGAAGATGAGGCAAATAGACCGTATTTGCTTCTCAAGGTAACAAATGCTATAAGTCACTGTACTGTTACAGAAGCATTTGGTAATAGGCAGATAGGTGATTTAATAGATATAAATGTTTATAAAACATTGAGTGAAGCTGATAAAGCAAAATGTAAAGGTGAGGATATAAGTATATCATTTAATCCAAATGTAACAATTATAGATACAACTGATAATATTTTAGATAAATATACATATCAAACAACAACAATATCGGGTATAGATTATGTTAGTAGTCTTGATTTTGTTGTTGATCCGGTAAGTACAGCTGTAATTAAATTTTACAAAATAAATCCAGCGATTGATTATACATATCCAATAACAAATTCTACAAGTATAATTACAGTTAGTTTTTAAGAGGTGAAATATGGATTATAATGTAATAGACAAATACGTAATTTTCATAAAAAAAGAGCTTCTAGAGTTTTTTAGAATAGTATTTAAAAATAATTATAAGAAAAGTATATGTATGGAATTTATTGAAAAATACATTGCAGTTAGATATTATGATGAAACTAATTATAATAGTGAAAAAGATTTTGTAAAAAGACTAAATAAAGAACTTGTAGATGTGTTTAATAATAATAAAGAAAATGGAAACATTGATTATATGAAGACAGTAGTAGCACTTTTTGGATATATAGTTTATATTGATGGTGTGTGCTATGTAGAGAAGGATTTAGAAATATTAAAAGTATTAGTAAATAATGATGTGCTTAAAATAACTGATAAGGATGAAACATTAAAAATATTAAGAGGATGGTACACAAGCTTTAAGACAAGAAGAGATAAATTTACTGATATGATAGTAAGTAAAGATTTTAATGTATTAGAAGATAAAATTGGTAGAAAATTGTATTATTTAGATTTAACTCATAGTATTAAAATATCTAATTTATATAGTGAATATGCAATAGATAAAGCATTTAATAGTGGTACAGTAGGTGAAGATAAATTGTTTGTATTATATATAATGTCATCATCAATTGTATTGAATAATGCAATTAATTTAGATTTTTCTAGGAAATATATGGTTAGTATTGCAAGTACACTTTTTGATAAAGAAAAGAAGTTAGCAAGACTTTTGAATATAATATCAAATCCATTAGCAAAAAAAATGATTTCAATAAAGATAAAATATAGTGAATATAAAGAAAATAGTAAAATTATTGAGAAATTAACAAATGAAGGGTATTTATTTGGACTTGAATTGGATGAAAAATATGAAGGAAATTTTAATGAATTATTAATATTTCAATATTTACTTGCAAAAAAAGATAGTGATGAGTATGAGTTTTTAATTAACAATAAAGATAAATTAATGGCTAGAATAATAAAATTATAGGAGGTGCTTATGAATACATTTTTAAGATTTTTATATGAATTTTTATCACAGTTTTTTAATGGTATAAAATATATAATATTTGGGATATTTGATGGATTTAAGACTATCTTCAATATACCAGAATATATAAAAGTAGTAGATCATTATAAAAAAGATTTTACAATACCAGAATGGCTATTGGTAGCGCTTGCTATATTGGTTACTCTTATAGTTCTTGTACTTATTATACTAGGAATATATTTCTTAATAAGAAAATATATAAGAATTAGAAAAAGTTTAGTAGAACAGGAATCATTATTAGAAGAAGTAAGTGTTTTAAATAATGAAGTTGCTAAATTAGTTAAGGAAAAAGAAACTATACTTGCTATGAAAGTTTCTAAATTAGGTTTAAAACCTGATGAACCTGATACAGAAGAGGGTGTAACTTCCTCTGAAGAAGAAGTTGATACTAATAATGAAATTAGATTTCCTAAATTATATGAAGTTGATGAGAAATTTAAAAATTATAAGATTCAAAATTATAATAATTCATTTGAATTACCAGAATTAGTAGAATTATTTAGAAATTTTGCGGCTAGTGAATTAAGATTGTATTATAAGACTGATATGATTAGATTGTTTATTTCAGCACTTGCTTCTACAAAATTAGTTATATTACAAGGTATATCTGGTACAGGTAAAACATCTCTTGCATATGCTTGGGGTAAGTTTTTAAAACATGACTCTTGTATAGCATCTGTACAACCTTCTTGGCGTGATAGAACAGAATTGTTTGGTTACTTTAATGAATTTACAAAGAAATTCAATGAAACAGAAGTATTAAAAGAAATGTATGTTGCAGGATATACTGATGATATATATACAGTAATACTAGATGAAATGAATATAGCGCGTGTTGAGTATTACTTTGCTGAAATGCTATCAATACTAGAAATGCCTAATAAGGATGAATGGATTGTAGAGGTAGTTCCAAGTGCATGGAAAAGAGACCCAATTAAATTAATAGAAGGTAAATTAAAAATACCACCAAATATGTGGTACATTGGTACAATCAATAACGATGACTCTACATTTATGGTTACAGATAAGGTTTATGACCGTGCTATGCCTATAGATATAAATGATAAAGGTGAGGTTTTTGAACCTGTTCAAACACCTGCACAGGATATAAATTATTCTTACTTGGATAAAAAATTCCAAGAAGCAATAAGCAATAACCCTATACATGAAGAGAATTTACAAAAAATTGAAGAAATGGATAATTATGTTATTCAACATTTTAGAATAGCGTTTGGTAACAGAATTGTTGCACACATGAAGAAATTTGTGCCTGTCTTTGTGGCGTGTGGTGGAGATGAAATAAGAGGTATTGATTACTTTATTGCTAGAAAAATATTAAGAAAATTTGAACAATTAAATATTGCATATATAAGAGATGAAATTGATGGCTTTGTCAAATTCTTAAATGATAATTTTGGGGAAGGCAAAATGGCAGAATGTATTGAGTACTTATTAAGACTTAAGAAAATGGCATAGGTGAGTTATGGGTAGGTTAAAAATACAGGACTTAATAGATAATACTAGCGATAAGAAAAAAGATAAATTCACAGATAATATTAGATCTAATTTATTTATAAATGCTGATCTTAATAAGGTTGAGGCGGATTTTGAATGGTTAGATATAATGGAAGATACTATAAGATATTTAGATAATATTTTGAGAAATCCAAATAGATTTATTATAAATGAAGAAGAAATAGTTAAAATAGAATTAGCAAGAAGAATTACTGTAGAAAGTATAAGACATTTGTCTAAGCATACTAATTATATTCAAAAAATTGAAGATAATGGTGATGTAAAACCGTCTAAAATATTAAATACATTGAAAGATGAAAGTTTTGATACATATGAAAACAGATTAATATATACATTAATTGATAATATGAGAAACTTTTTAGAAATAAAGAAGAAAAGTTTAATAACAGAATCTAGTTTAAAAGACATTAAAAAAGCTAAGTATTCAGCAAGAAGTAATGTTGGAAAAGAAAAAGTATTTATAGAAGTTAATTATACTTCGAGTTTGGTAGATAAAAATGAACCAAAGGGCGAAGTTCCTGTTGCTCAAAGAATTCAAAGATTAGATGATGATATATCAATGTTAATGAATTCAGATGTATATAAAACATTGAGAAAATTACATGTTGCAAGAGTAATTCCGCCAATAAAAAAGACAAATGTTATATTGAAAAATACGAACTTTCAGTATGCTATGAAATTATGGGATTATTTGCAAAATCATGTTGCAGATGATACTAAGGTAGTGAAATATAATAAAAAATATGAAGAGAATGGTATATTAAAAGAATATATGAATAATACCTTCTTGCTAGATTTTTTGGCAATGGATACACTTAGTGAAGTAGATAGTAAAGAAAAAGAAGTGGAAGTAATTGAACAAATTACTGATAATTTAATACAAAGGATAGTAGAGTTAAATGCTGATTTACCACTTACTACCTTAAAAGAAAAAATTGGCGATAAGATTGCCGTAGTAAAATATAAAAAAGAAGCAACTTTGGCAGAAATACAGAATACTATTTCTACACATATTAAGAGCTACTTAGAAAAGATAGAAAATATAGAATTATAAGGAGTGGTAATATGAAACTATTACTAAAAATAATAAAGGGAGTTGTTACAGCATTTTTATTAGTTGTATTAGTATTAGTAATATTTCAAAAAATTACTAAAAATAAGATTACTATTGGAAATGTATATATATTTCAAGTAGTGTCAGGAAGTATGGTTCCTGATTATAAATTAGGTGATATAATTGTAGTAAAAAAAGTTAATCCAGAAAGCTTAGAAATAGGTGATGATGTCACATATTTGGGAAAATCTGGTAATTTAAATGGATTAACTATAACTCATAGAATAGTTCAAAAAGAAGATAAAGATGGAAAATATCATTTTATTACTAAAGGTATTGCTAATGAAGCACAAGATCCAGAAATAAATGAAGATGATATATATGGTAAAGTAATATATAACACTATAGTGTTTAGTTTTGTTGGAAGACTTATGACTAATGCTGCAGCATATTATTTACTATTTATAACTGTTGGAGCTGTTTTTGCATATGATATAATAACATCATTCGTTTTGAAAGAAGATGAGGAAGATGAATAGAAAAAAAAGAGACATTTTAAAACCAACAAGAATATTATTCTTGATAGTTTTATTAGCTGCAAATACATTTGCGTGGTTTATTTATGCTACCAAAGTAGATAATCATATCTCTGTTCACGTAAAAGCATGGAATGTTGTATTTGAAGCTGGAGAAAATCAGGTAACAAATAACATAAACTTAACAGTAGATGATTTATATCCTGGAATGGAAGACTATTCATATGAAATAAAGGCTTATAATAGAGGTGAAGTATCTGCAACTTTATCATATAAAATATTAAGTGCTAGAATATTAAATGATGAATATATCACTGTAGATGGTAGGGCTGAATTAAATCAACAAGCTCAAGCTGGAGATCTTACAAGTCAACAATTAGAAAATAAATTACTTAATGATTATCCTTTTTCTATTGCAATGGCTATTAGTAATACTTATATGCAATTAGGAAATGGGGAAGAGAGTTTTACATTTGATGTAACATGGCCGTATGAAAGCCAAAATGATGAACTTGATACAACATGGGGTATTAATGCTGCAGAATATAAAGAAGATCATCCACAAAGTTCAAGCATATCTATTCAAGTAAAATTAATTATTACACAGAATGCTAGCTAGTAGCTCTTTGTATAAATTGTAAATTGACGTCAATACTTGCTTCTCCATCAATAGTGGCTTCAGTATCATCCTCATTATCCATAGTTTCACCTTGACCATCTTGCCACTCTATATAGAATCTATATGTGTTTACAGTAGTACTTTCATTTAATGAATGGGCAGTGGTAATAGTAGGACTCGCTGAACTAAGCGATACTACATTACCATTGTTTATTTTATACCCAGTAAATACTAAGTCAGTTACAGTATTTGTGGATGATCTACTTAAAGTTATGGTTTCATCAAAAGCCACATCAACATTAGTAGAATCTATTGTAATATCAAAATAACCAGTGCTTGTTGGTGAAATAACACCACTTCTAATATTAGCATTTGCATCAAAGGTTGGAATTATAGTGGTTGAAAAGTCATCATTGCTTAATACATCTTGATTATTTACTAAGAAGGACCACTTAGCAATAGTAAAATTTCCACTTGCTGAAGCACTGGATACATATTTGGCGTATGTGTCTTGAACCATATCTAACAGTAAAAATAAAGATATACAAGCTAAAAACAATCTAAATTTTCTGCTTCTAAAAAAACGATTCATATAGTCCTCCTTTCTTTACACTTTCATTATATCAAATATAATGTAAAATGTGTCAAAAAAAGTGAGTAAAAAAATGTAAATTTACATTTATATTTGTTTGCAGCTTTTGACAAAAAATGTAGAAAAAAGCAAAAAATTAGTTGCATTTTTTAAGCAAATGGGTTAGAATTGATATGTATGATAGGACACATTATCATATGGTGATGATTTATGGCTAAAGAGGTAATAGTAACTGCAGATAAAGTTAAGAACAGGAAAGCCTTTGTAAAAGTTGTAAAAAGAGCCCTTCTTATATTATTGATATTTCTGATATTACTATATATAGTACTAGAGATAATATATCATGAGGGAAGATTTACTATTACATTGGATTCTAATCAAACTTTAGAAAGCGGTTTAGCAATATTTGATAGCACAAATAATGGACATGCCAAAAGAAAATTAGAGGCAACCCCAATAAAATTTATGGATAATATAGATGGTAGAACTATACCTGAGAATGTTCATAAAGAAGCGGAAGGATCTCATAATGGCAAGAATTATATCGCATATACATTCTTTGTAGAAAATCAAGGAAATGAAGTTCTTGAATATTTCTATGAGGTAGTTATAGATGATGTAATTAAAAATGTGGATGAAGCCATTAGAATTCGCATATATAGAAATGATGAATATGTTACATATGCGAAGAGAAATCATCTTGATAATAAACCAGAAAAAAATACAGAACCATTCAAAAATATCAAGGAATCACCAGATACTATAATTTTGGAGAAGGTAGAAAATTTTAAACCAAATGATATAGATAGATATACAATTGTCATTTGGATCGAAGGACCAGATCCAGATTGTATAGATGCCTTGATAGGTGGAGAATTAAAAGCACATATGGTTATTGCAGAACAACATATTGAACAAAGTTAGGAGTGAAAAATATGAAAAAAAGAAAAAAAGAAAACAGAAAGAAATTAAGAACGCTCATTCTATTGTTAGTGCTAACAATAACAATGTTTGGGACATCAACATATGCATGGTTTACAGCTAATAGAATTGTAACTATCGAAAGTATTAATGTACATGTTGAAACTAGTGATGGTATTCAGATATCTACTAATGGTAGTACATGGAAGTCTGTTCTTACTCAAGCAGATATAACTACAGGAGCTTATAGTGGCGCTGATAACTTTATTCCATCAACGTTAGATGCTGTATCAACAACTGGTGCAACTACATCTAATTCAAGCGCTGGAACAAGGTTATTAGATATGTATAGTAGTACTATTGGTACTGATACTGCTACAGGTGCTTATACATTATCTACTACTAAAGTTGATGAATCAACTGATAAGACTAAGTTTGTTGCATTTGATATATTTTTGAAAGTTAGTTCTAACAAAGCTGTTTATATAAATAGTGCTGATACATTTTCAAATGTTGTAATGGCATCAAATTCTACAGATAGAGGACTTAAGAATGCTGCTAGAGTTGCTTTTGTACCTATTGGTGAAGCAGCATCTACAGATACAGTTTCAAATATTACAAGTGCATTCTATGCAAGCAATCCTAAAGCTGTTAAGATTTGGGAACCAAACAATGATTTACATTCAACAGCTGTTGTAAACAGTGTTGGCGTTGAATATGGATTTACTGGTGCTAATGCTTTAACTGCTAGTGGTGGTAACGCTGTTACATATTATGGTATTAAATCAGCTATACCAACTGCTGATGCTGTTAATTTAATTAATGCTGTTAAAGGAACAACAACAACTTATGGTAACCCAGCTGTAACATTCTCAGAAACTGTTACTGAAGGTACTGTAACAAATAATAGTACTGAATATTCAACTGCTGGAACATTGTTATCAACACCAGGAACACTTGCTACTGGTAAAGATTATAAAGCATTTGATCTTGCTGCTGGTATTACAAAAATGCGTGTATATATGTGGATTGAAGGTCAAGATATTGACTGTGAAAACAACGCATCTGGTACTGATATAACATTCAATCTAGAATTAAGTATTAGAGAATCAGCAGGAACTCCATAATAGGTTAAGCAAAGAAGACTTAGGTCTTCTTTTTTTTTGTCAAAAAATAATGCTTTAATTCGAAAAATATGGTAAAATATAATATGAGAAAGTAGGTTAAAATGCAAACAGTTGAAGTTATTAAAAAACATAGAAAAGCTATATTTATAATAACAATGTTGATTGTTGTAGTTTTGTCATGGTCATTTATTAATTCATTTAGTGAAACCACTACTTCTTCTGCTTGGGATGGAAACGTTGCTGACTCTTTTAAAAGCGGTACAGGAACAAATAAAAATCCATATGTTATTTCAAATGCATCTGAGTATGCTTACTTTAAAGAATTACTAGAGAGCGAAGACGCATATGTATATTTAAATAAGACATATAAAATAACTAATAGTTTTAATTACGGTGGATATGACATATCCATTAATAATAGTCAACCTTTTACAGGAATAATAGATGGTACTGGTAAAACTATATTTAATACAAATGTTACAAGTGCTTTATTTAAATCAATAGATGGAGCAACTATAAAGAATATTGCTTTTGATTTGAATTATACACTAGATAATGGAACTGATGGAGTAATAGCAAGTAATAGTAATAATTCTATAATTAATATGGTCTTATTAGAAGGTAATATAACTATAAATAATGATTCTAAATTTGGTGGAGTTATATATACATCAAAAAATAGTAATTATGATAATATTGTTTTAAATTATAATATAGTTGGTAATAGTGATAATATTTATAAATTTGCTTATGAATTAGATTCTGATAATATAGGAAATATATTAATAAAAAAAGATAATTATTCAAATTCTAAAGATGAAATTTTGGTTAATAATTTTGAAATAGTTAATAGTAACATAAATTTAGTTGGTATTGATAACTTAGATAATTATTCTACAAGTGAATATAACATGGTAGTTAATAATAATCACTTTACTATAACAAAAAGTAATAGTACAAGTGGTAAAAAGGGACCTGTTAGGGGAATAAGTGCATCTGACACTATTACTGAGCATGCATCTGGTGTTGATGGTACAACAGTATATGTTAATGATTTTACAAGTGATTTAAATTATTTAAAGGGATTAAATTTTGCTGAAGTAAGAAATACAAGTATTCCTAGTGGCGTAAGTACTGGATATTATGATAATGATTATTTAGTTAAAGTTCAAATTATATATGATGGTCATGACATTAATAATTCATCATTAGTAGGAACTGTATCTCCAATTAATAATGAAAATGCTAATAAATATGTTTATTTTAAATATTATCCTTTAGAAAGAAATAGTAATGGTACTTTAGCAACTAATAGTAATGGTGACAATTATATTCACATAGAACTTATAGATAATCCATTTAGCAAGAGACCATACGTTAATGGGACTGAATATGGTTTTAATGGATGGGTATGTAATCAAGGTGTAGATACTACTGCTAATTTATGTGATAATGCTACTTTAAGTTTTAATGTAAATAATTATACTAGATATTTAGATGTAGCTGTTGATGGCGGTAGTGAAATTATTATTCATTTAAATGCTAGTTGGTATAAAGCAGATGTAGTAACATCATATAGTAATATTACCAATTTTAAATCAAAGTCTATGCAGAGTACATCTTATACAACAACTGAGACAATTGTTCATCCTGCTAGTTATTTTTGGAAACAAAATTATACACAAATGGAATTCACTCGTACCTATGAAAGAGGGGATGACGTTAATGGTTATATTCCTCGTGGAACTTGGTATAGAACAAGTAATACAAGTGGTACATATACATATGTTTCTAATACTACTACTAGATGCGGTTATAACAGAACATGTTATGGTTATGTAGCAAATACAACTGCTATTCCTGCAGGTACTAAATATGAGGGGGGTACAGTTAGATTTGTTGCTAACTTCAGACCTACAAATAATAATACTGATACAACAATTAATACTTATAATACTACCTATATGGAACTACGTGATGATCCAGATGGAAATTATTCATACAATGAACAAATAACACATACCTATACTTATATACCAAGTGGTAATGCTTCTGGATTCTATTATCAAGTTAGTAACCCAACATCAGCAATGATTCAAACAGGTGAATATTATAATAGCAGTGGTACAAAATGTACTAGTACATCAGGCTGTAATCCTGCATATAAATTAATTCAATATAATGATTCAGTAAATAAATCTAATGGTAATTCCATATCTTTAATTGAAAGAGTAAATGGCAATGATGTTGATGCAGCTAAGTATTATTATTTAGTAACTAGGGATATGAATATATTTAGATATACTAGTACAAATAGTCTTTCTTTTGAACGTATAGAAGTAAATAGACCATTCACAATTACTGGTACATCAATAAATGGAACTACAACTACAGGAGTATTAGAGTATCCATCATCTACCGGATGGTTTAGTGGTACAACTTATTATGATTTCGCTGTTTCTAATGATTTGGTAATTGAAAATATTAAAATAGATGGACCAGATACTACTGGAACAGACAATACAACTCTTGGTGGAGACAGTAAAACAAGTCAAGTAATATATGCAAATTCAAATAATTTGAAAATAGGTAGAAATGTTACAAGTGATGATGGAAGTGGTTATTTAATTGCTGAATCAGTGTTTGGTGGAAGTAATAATGCTAATGTATCTGGTACATTTAGAGTAATTATTGAAAGTGGTATATATTATTCATATCATAGTGGTGTAATGAGTGGCAGTTCAGATTATACATTGAATGAAACAACAATTTTAGGTAGTGATTATGATAGAGTAAGCCCTAATAATGATAAACTTAAGTTTATCATAGGGTTAGATGGATTTGCAGGAGGACATCATACTGCAGGTAGTGATTCTTTATTCGCATCATTTACTACAGTTAAGAGTGGTACACTTGGATACAATAGTGATGGTACACCTAATACTGATAATACAGCGGGTATGTATATTGGAGGAAGATCTAGCAAGTGTGTTGAATCAATTACTGGTGCTAAAGTAGAAGGTGGAAAAGTAAACACAATTGTAGGTGGATATGGTTATAATGGATCTGCAAGTACAAATTCTACTTATATTGGTATGAGTGGTGGAACAGTTAGAGAAATATATGGTGGAGCAGGTCACTCAACAACTCAAGGAAATCGTATAATAAACGTTACTGGTGGAACAGTAAGTTATAGTATTTTAGGTGGTTCTGATAGTTATAGTTCAACAGATACAGATGATGGTGTTGTTCAAGGTTCTACTTTAGTTTATGTTGGTGGTAATACAGTAGTTGGTGATGGCTCTACTGGTGAATTAAATGGTGTTGAATCAGGCTCAGTATTTGGAGCTGGTGGAGGTAATAGTAATCCTGATGCAACTTCAAAAGGAACTGTATATAATTCACATGTAATTATAAATGGAGGAACTATTGCTACATCTGTATATGGTGGTGGTAACTTTGGTTCAACAGGAACTCAAAGTAATACCTCTGCATCAACAGTAATTGATATTTATTCTGGAACGATTGGAAGTGTATATGGTGGATCTAAATCAGCTGGATTTAGTAAAACTGATTATACAACTTCAAGTACAATTGATATAAATGTATCCGGTGGTACAATAGCCAATATTTATGGTGGTTCAAATACTAAAGGTGATATATATGGCGCTATAGATATAGATGTTACAGGTGGAACAATTACTGGAAACATTTATGGTGGTGGAAAAGGTGGTATCGAGACAGGAAATAATCCTAGTCCAGGAACAACTACTGCATATGACGTTTCTGTTACAATAGGTGATAGTAATGGTGGACCAACTATTGGAGGAAATGTTTATGGTGGTAGTGCTTTTGGAAGCGTAAATGGTTCAAGTCAAGGAAATGTTACAGTTACGGTAAATGATGGAACAATTACTGGATCTGTATTTGGCGGTGGACAAGGAGATTCTAATCATACACCTGTAGTTAATGGAAACATAACTGTAACTATTAATGATGGTGATATTACAAGCGTATTTGGAGGTAATGACCAAGCTGGAAGCCATACAAAATTGAATAATGTATATTTGAATGGTGGAACTATTGATAGCGTTTATGGTGGTGGTAATAGATCTAGTGTTACAAATACCCATGTATATGAAAATGGTTCTACTGTAACTAGTATTTATGGTGGATCTAATACATTAGGTGATGTATCAACTACAACTGTAAATATAACATCTGGAACAGTTGCTAATGTTTATGGTGGAAATAATGAAGGTGGAAGCTGTGGAACTACAAATGTTTTAGTTGATGGTACTGCAAGAGTAACAAGTAGTGTATATGGTGGAGGAAACCAAGTAAATACAACAACAACAAATGTAACTTTAAATAGTGCTGCTGCAACCATTCCTAATATTTATGGTGGTGGTAATAGTGCTAGTGTAACAACTACAAATATAATTCAAAATGGAGTAAGAGTTATTAATATATTTGGTGGTTCAAACTCTAGTGGTGTTGTTACTACAACTAACATAAATTATAATTCAGGTGTAGCTACAAATGTTTATGGTGGAAATAATGCAGGTGGTAGCACACTAACAACAAATGTAACATTAAATAATGGAACCATTGCTAATATTTATGGCGGTGGAAATAATGCAAATGGTGGCGAATCAAATGTAAATATATTAGGTGGAAGCGTAAATAATGTATATGGTGGAGGAAACAATGCTGGATTAAATGAATCAAATGTTACCATAGCATCTGGAAGTGCTATTTATGTATATGGTGGTTCTAATAATACAGGATTAGTAACTACAACAAATGTAACACTTAATAATTCTTCAAGTAGAATTACTGCTATTTATGGCGGCGGTAATAGAGCACAAGTAGGAACAACAAATGTAGAAATAAATAATGGAACCATAAGTGATGTGTATGGTGGAGGAAACCTTGCAGCTGTAACAGGTAATACTACTTTAGATATAAATGGGGGAACAATAAACAATAATATTTATGGTGGCGGTAATTTTGGTGTAGTAAATGGTTCATCAAATGTAACTGTTACTAACGCTACTATATTAGGTAGTGCATATGCGGGTGGTAATGGAGCAACAGCAACACTTTTAGGTAATACAAATATCACAATAGATGGAAATACAGTAATAGGTACATCATCATCAGTACCTCCTGCAAGTGGAAGCGTATTTGGAGGCGGAAATCAGGCAGCTACTGGTAATGAGAATAGTAATACATCAATAAGTAATGTAAATATTGCTGGAGGCACAATATATGGAAATGTATATGGTGGTGCAAATACTTCAGTAATATATGGAAATACTAATGTGAATATCGGGGCTTCTGTGCCAATAAATAATTTGCAGACAAGTAATATATATGTAAAAGGTCATGTGTTTGGTGGTGGTGAAGCTAATGCCAGTGGATCTGAAATTTATGACTGGTTCTTTATAAGTGTTACACAAGGAACTAATATAAATATAGATGCTAATGGATATAATAATTTCCAAATAGATGGTTCATTCTATGGTGGCGGTAATGCATCATCTGCAAGTGGTGATAGTTACTTATATATTAATAATTACGGAAGTATAAATAATCCAAAAAGAAATATATCTATACAAAGAGTTAAGTATGTAACAATAAATAATTCAAGTGTGCTATTGCAAGGTGCAATAGATAGAGCTAACGAGTATGATAAAGAATTATTCTCAATAAGTAGAGTTCAACTATTAAAACTTAAAAATAATTCAGAATTATTCTTAGAAACAGGTGCAAATTTATTAGAGAATTTCTATAGTGTTGATTCGAATGATAATTTTGCAGTTGTACAAATAGATACAGATAATAATGCAATTACAAGTAGAACAGTTAATAATAGAGTATATATGTATGAAGGTAAAAACTTAAATGTTGCCAAAGATCAACAGGTAACAGATTATGGTGACGTAAAAGGAATGACATTCTTAGGTATATTTAATTATGCTAATGGTGGAGTTAATACAGGTATATACAGTAATTCATATGCTCCTGGAGATACATTAGATTGGTCAGGTGTATTTACAAGAGGAAGTTATGTACTTGGTGCGCACTTAACCAATCATAATATTGAAGCAGATGGTTTCTATAGTAACTTTATAAATGAAGATACGGATATAAATGAAGTTAATTATATAAATCCAACTCCTACAGATGCTAGATTCTACATGTGGTATATTGGAGAAAATGTAATTGAGTATAATGTTAACTTAGTTGCATCTAAGTATTCAACACTTGGTTCAGTAGAAGCATCATTCTTAGAATTTTCAAAACCAAATACATCATTCCAAATATTAGGATTTGATAGTTCAGAAATAGCTTCTGGAGTAACATTAGTAGATAAGAATACTATTCCTAGAATAGCAGCTAATGCAACCGATGCTAATAATATATTTGGTCTTACAATGGAAGCTTCTAATAATGGATGGCTTACTACTGGTAAAACATCTTTCTATACTGGAGCTCAAAGCATGAGTGGAGTTACATATTATGAAGGTGAGAACTCTACAGTAGTTCCTACAATGTTATTCTATTTATATCATTCAAAGAATTTAACAGAAGAAAAAAGCTTAGGAACAGTAAGAATATCAGTAATGGCAATTACTAAACTTAATGCATTATCAAATGAAATAAAGAGATTAGTAATAAATGTCAACATGTCATCTGCATTATTCCAAACAGCAGAATATGAAGGGGCAATGACTCCTGGTGATAAATATGAATTATTTGCATCAACATCAACAAATATAACAACTCATAGTAAACTAAGTGCTTATTATGCATTATACGCTGATAATGCAAATGCATATAAGCCAGGATATCATAGAGTGTTATCTTCATCATTTGTATTGCCATTAAATACAAAAATAACTATGATAGACTTTTCACAAGGTACACCAGAATATTATTATCATGTTATAAATGCAACTGATGTATCAAATGCACAAACAGAATTTGCTGTTGAAGGTGAAGCTTCTTATCCATTATCATTGTTTACTAAAATGGGTAGTAAAAATAGCACAAGTAATTATAATGATGCTACTATGAATGCAATATATTATAATGGTACAGATAGTAGTGAGGAGTTTATATTTATAGTTGATTATTCTGATACAACCATGAATTCAAATCAACTAAACAATACATTATTGATAGAACTGCGTGATTCAAATGATGAAACAATGGTAACAGTACTTGGTATACAACATTCCCAATTAACATATAACTTATATGCAAATATGGATTCTACTATAGACTTGACCGTAGAAGAAAGTGATAATCCTCTTTATATAGGATATAGTGATATATTTGATGTATCCGTTGACTTTCAAAGTTCAGTTTTAAGTGATGTACAAATAACAGATACACAATATTTTGATTCAAAGATGGGTGTACAAATATATATAACAGATAGTGAAGATAATATAGTATCAGGAACTGATTTAACAGGTACGTACTTTGAAATGGATGGTAGAAGGTATTATCCAGATATAAATGGTTATACTCACATAAAGTTATCTGATAAGATAGGTAAAACTAGAAAATGGATTATATTTAATACGGATAATTCAACGTTAGCAACAGGTGATTATACATTTACAATTGAAGCGTTTGCATCTGCAGACGGAATATATTATAGTGAAGGTGATCCAACATACAATGATATAGATATTACAATAATAAATAGCAAATATGGATTTAATCCAGTTATTAATGATGGAAGTGTAGTATTCAGTGCAAATAATAATAAAAATTTAATATTCACTATAGGATATACATCACTATTAGATAATCCAAATATTAGACTTGCAATGTATAGAAGAGAATATAATGAAGTATATGATACTGATTATGAATTAGTAGATTTAGCAGATTATTTAAATCAAACATTATCTAGTACATCTAATGAAAATGAATATTTATTAATCGAAAATCCTAGTGCAACAAATTCATTTACATTATTAATGAAAAATGAATTATTAACAGGAACATATAGATTAGTATTTAGATTATATGATGATGATACCAAGATTGGTGAAATAATAAGGTATATAATAGTAAAGTGAGGTATTTATGAAAGAAGAAATTATTAAGTTATCTAATCAAGATTTGTTAAAATTATATCGTTTAGTGCTAGAACATAAAGAATATTTAGAAAATGAAAAAAGAAAAATAGAGGAACAAAAATGATAGAAGAATTAAGCAAACATTATGATGAATTTAAGAAAGTATTAGATATACTTCCTACTAATTTTAAGAGTAATATAAGTAAAAAAATAGCATGTATAAACGATGAATATGAAAAGGATAATATATTAATACAAAATGTAAGAGAAGAAATAGAAAGAAGAATTAGTGTATTTGATAATTTAGTAGAAAATGAAGATATTAAAAAGTATAAAGAAAAAATAGAAGGATGCAATATTGTATATGAATGGAATAACTATAATACTTCATATGAAAAAATGCATTTAGATTATTATTTATATCAATTGAATAAATGTTATAAAGAAGATTTAGAAAGTGTAAATTCTTGTATAAGAACTATAATTGATTCTTTTAAGATGGTTGGTATAAATTTAAAAAAGGAAGATTTTTCATTTAATTCTTTAGTTGCGTCTTACATAGAAAAAATTCTAGATAATTCTTCTGAGCAAGAATTAAAAAAATATTTTGAAGAAATATATTGGAAAAATTCAGATATAATTAAAATTTTAGAAATAAATATTAAAAGTATATACCTAAAAAATGAAAAGAAAATAGATAAATACTATGAAGCAAGACACAATAAATTTTTAAAAGAGTATAAAGAAAATGACATAAATGAGTTAAGGATAAGATTAAGTCATGAATATTCTAAATTAATTGCTCAAGATAAGTACTTAAATTTTAAAAAGTTTCTTGATAATACTTATCAATTAAATATTTATAAAAAAGAGGAAATAGAAAAGAAAAAGAATTTATATTTTGAGGAAGGTAGTTATAATGTACCATATTTAGAAGAACTTTATAATGTATTAGAAGAGTATAATGTAATATTAAAATATAAATATTTATTTGATGATATTAAAAGTAAATTACAATCTAAAGATACATTGAAAAATGCGAAAGCAAAAATGTTAAAAGAGCTTAGTAAGGTAGAATCTAAATTAGTAAAATTAAATTCTTCACAGAATAAAAAATCTTTATTTGGTAAAGCAAAGAATGATGAGAAATGGTTATTTAATTATAAAGAAGCATTTAATGAAGTTGTAAAGTATTATGATAATTTTGAACAAACTAATTTTGATGAATTAGTATATTCTAAATTAACGCAAGATAGTACAGTTTTAGATGCATTAAATCTAATTACTTCTAATTATATATATTTTGTAAATAAAACTATTGAACAAGATGATTCAAGGAATATAAATGAAATAGATGAAGAATATAATAAATTAAAAGATTATGTTAATTGTAACAATTTTATAATAATTAATAATATTGCGTTACTTGATGAAAAGCAATTGAAAGAATTAATAGTAAATAAGTATAATTTAGAAAATATAAGTATAACTAAAGAAGCATTATTGACAGATAATTTAAGTAAAACAATGGAAGATATAACTATACTAATAAATAATGAAAATATAATACTATCAGGAATAAATGTAGATGATGTATACTTGTATATTGAATATAAAAAAATGAATTCTGAATAGGTAATTTATGACAGATGATATAAAATTATTAAAAAATATGATTGATGAATCAAATGGTATTGTATTCTTTAGTGGTGCAGGGGTATCTACAGAGAGTGGCTTAAAAGATTTTAGAAGCAAAGATGGTATATACAATATAAAATTAAAATATGATGAAACTCCAGAATATATGCTTAGCAGAACTTGTTTCTATAATGATACAGAAATGTTTTATGACTTCTATAAAAAGTATATGAATTGTACTCATGCAGAACCCAATATTACACATAAATATTTAAAAAAATTAGAAGATAAAGGGAAATTAAAAGCTATTGTAACTCAAAATATTGATGGATTGCATACAAAAGCTGGTAATAAAAATGTATATGAATTACATGGTACAATATATAAAAATCATTGTATTAAATGTAATAAAGAATATAGTGCGGAGTTTGTATTTAATAGTAAAAATGTACCAATATGTAGTTGTGGAGGAATAATTAAACCAGATGTAGTACTATATGAAGAAATGTTACCAGAAGAAGCTTATAACAATAGTATAAAAGCAATTAGTAATGCAGATATGTTGATAGTTGCAGGTACATCTTTAACAGTATATCCTGCTAGCTATATGGTAAATTATTTTAGAGGTAAATATTTAGTAATAATTAATTTAGATAAAACAGATTATGATTACAAAGCAGATTTAGTAATAAATAAGAAATTAGGGGAAGTATTTAAAGAGATGTAAATAGGAGTAAAAAATGAAAAATAAATTAATATTTATAGTATTTTGTTTATTTATGTTTGTTTGTACAAGTAAAGCAGAAACAGTAGATAAAACAGCACCAATAATAAACAGCATTATGCCTATGACTACTGAATTTAGAGGTGGAGAAAAAATAGGATTTAAGGTAAATGCGTCTGATGATATTTCTGGTATATTTGAAATATTATTAACATTCGCGCAAGTTGATGCTCCAACTGTAGAAGGAACAGAGTATACATTTATGATTGGACTTAGTAAAAAAGGCCCAATTTCAAATGCTAATGATGGTTTAAATGATTTCATTAATGGTGAAAAAATATATTATGGATATGTACCTAATAATGTTAAAGAAGGTAAATATAAATTATTCAAAGTATATATAGATGATGAAGATAGAAACAATCGTTGTTATTGTATGAATGATTATTATCATGGAGATTGCATAGTCAATGATTTTAATTTTCCAACAATTAATACATTGAAATCACTTCAAGATCATGAAGCACCAATACTTAAAGAATTAAATATAAGTTCTAATTCAGTTAAAGTTGGTGAAGAGATAGAAGTAATTGCTAAGATAGAAGATGAATCGGAAATAAAAGCAGTTGAATTATTTTTTGGCTCTGATATATACTTTTTGAACAAAGATACAGATGGTGCATATAAAACAAAAATTAGATTTAATGCACCGGGTAATTATAAATTTAACCAAATTACTTTAAGAGATGTTAATAATAATGAAGAAACGTATGTTTATAAAAGTAAAACGGGATATATTGCAAAGAATACGTTAGAAGATGCAAAATATGATGTTGTTGTAGCAAATGAACATGGAGAAACCAGTTCAAAACTTCCTGAACTAAAAGATATTGTTATAACAAAAAGCAAAGTAAAAGCACCAAGTGTAGTGCAAATACATATATATGCAGATGAAGGATTAAAAACAGAAATGGGTGTATATGATGAAAATAATCCTGAAGCAGCAAAGAGTATTAAAGTTACTGATAATGGTTGGAATGGGAATTCATACGTATATAATTATGAGATAACCCAATATGCAAAACCAAGTATTCATACAATACATATGTTAAAATTAACAACTGCTGATGGTAAAAGTGTTATATATGCTAAGGATCCAAATGAATATCAAATATCTGAATCAATAATTGAAGTAAGACAACTTGGTGATTATTCATATGAAATAGTAAAAGACATAAAAGCAGATGTAACAACATCAACAAGTAGTTTAACAGTTATTGATAATATAAAAAATGCTAATGAAGATGCTACTATTTCTATAGATACTACTAAATCTACAAAAATATCTAGTGATATATTTGAAGCAATTAAAAATACTAATAAAACTGTTGTATTTGAAACAAACGGAATACAATGGCATTTTAATGGAAAAAACATTACTAATGCTAAAGATATAGATGTAAAAACTAATGTATATTATTTGGAACAATATAATAATGCAGATACTGATACATTTGACAAAGCATTGGTAATTGAATTTGCTAATAATGGAAAGTTACCTGGGAAAGCATTAATAAAAGTTAAAGTAGATTATGCATTAAGAAATTACTTAGGGGCTGAAAATTTAAAGGTATATTTTAGAAATACTGATGGTTATGATCTTATTTCTGATGGAATTGTTGAATCACAAGATGGTTTTTATCTATTCTATATTGATCACAATAGTACATATTATTTAACCAATAAAAAAATAGAAGCAAAGAAAATAAAAAATGATAGTACTACAAAATTAGATAATACTATTTTAGTAGAACAAGTTAAAGAAGAAGTAAATCAAAATATTATTGAAGATAATAATTTAGAAACTGACATCAAAGATGATATAACAATGGATATTGTTCCAAACAATAATGACTCTAATAAGACAAAAAGTAATAATTATATATTAATTTCAATAATAATAGCTATATTTGTAATAATAACTACTATTATCATAATAAGACGCAATAAATTAAACAAGGAGTAATCCTTGTTTTATTATATTAAAAATGATAGAATAGCATTGTTAAATTAATACATTATATTTAATGAGGTGTTTTATGTTCGAACTTGTATCAAATTATACTCCTAGTGGAGATCAACCAAAAGCAATAAAAGAATTAGTAGATGGTATTATATCTGGTAAGAAAGACCAGGTTCTTTTGGGTGCAACTGGTACAGGTAAAACATTTACTATTGCAAATGTAATAAAAGAAGTTAATAAACCAACACTTGTTCTTGCACACAACAAAACCCTTGCAGGACAACTTTATAGCGAATTAAAAGAGTTGTTTCCAAATAATCATGTTGAATATTTTGTATCATATTATGATTATTATCAACCTGAAGCATATGTACCAAGTACTGATACTTATATTGAAAAAGATGCATCAATTAATGATGAAATTGATGAACTAAGGCATAGTGCAACATCATCATTAATAAACAGTAGAGATGTTATAGTAGTAGCAAGTGTATCATGTATATATGGTATAGGAGAAGTTGATGAATATAAAAAACATACAATTACTTTAAAAGTTGGAGATAGAATAGAAAGAGATACTGTATTAAAAAAATTAGTAGAGATGTTATATGAAAGAAATAATATAGAACTTAAAAGAGGGTGCTTTAGAGTAAAAGGAGATGTAATAGAACTTATTCCTGTACAAGAAAGAACTAGTGGTATAAGAATAGAATTTTTCGGTGATGAAGTAGATAGAATAAGTACTTTTGATACTTTAACAGGTGCAATTATAAATAATAAAAAAACAATAACTATATTTGCAGCATCTCACTTTGTTACTGATGAAGATAAATTAAAAATAGCTATTGAAAGAATAAAAGAAGAGTTAACTGACAGAGTGTCATATTTTAAAAATAATAACAAATTATTAGAAGCACAACGTATAGAAGAAAGAACTAATTATGATATGGAGATACTTTCTGAAATAGGTTTTTGTAGAGGAATTGAGAACTATTCAAGGCATATTGCATTAAAAAATGAGGGAGAAACTCCTACATGTTTAATAGATTTCTTTCCAGATGATTTTCTTTTAGTAGTAGATGAATCACATGTGACACTACCACAAGTAAGAGGTATGTATAATGGAGATAGAGCAAGGAAACAAGTACTTGTTGATTATGGTTTTAGACTTCCAAGTGCACTTGATAATAGACCATTAAAATTTGAAGAATTTAGAAATAAAATAAATCAAGCTATATATGTATCGGCTACACCTGGTGATTATGAACTAAGCCTTACAGATAATAAGTTTGTAGAGCAAATAATAAGACCTACTGGGCTTTTAGATCCAACTATTGAAGTAAGGAAGACTACTGGACAAATAGATGATATAGTTGGTGAGATAAATGAAAGAATTGAAAGAAATGAAAGAGTTCTTATTACTACTTTAACTATAAGAATGGCTGAAGAACTAACTAATTACTTGAAGAATTTAGATATAAAAGTAGCATATCTTCATAATGAAGTAAAAACATTAGAAAGAACTAAAATAATTAGAGATTTAAGATTAGGTAAATATGATGTAGTAGTAGGTATTAATCTTCTTAGAGAAGGAATAGATATTCCTGAAGTAAGTTTAATAGCTATATTGGATGCAGATAAGCAAGGATTCTTAAGAAGTGATAGAAGTTTAATACAAACTATAGGTAGATGTGCAAGAAATGAACATGGTCATGTAATAATGTATGCAGATATGATAAGTGATTCTATGAAAATAGCTATTGCTGAAACTGAAAGAAGAAGAAAAATACAGGATAAATATAATAAGGAGCATGGTATTATTCCTAAGACCATTGTAAAAGAAATTAGAGACTTAATTACTAATGAAGATGAAGATAAAAAGATTGAAGTTAAACCTAAGTATTCTAAAAAAGAAAAGCGTAATATGATAGAAAGAATAGAGAAAGAAATGATGGAAGCAGCAAGAAATCTTGATTTTGAAAGGGCTACTGAACTTAGGGATATTATGTTTGAGTTACAAATAGAAGATTAATATTGACAATATTTTATTTAAAAATATAATATTATTTGATTTGGAGGGTTTTATGAGAGAAAGTATATTGGCAATGATAAGACGTAATTATGAAAGTGGAGAAAGAGCATTAGAAATTCAAAGTAAAAATGCATCAAGTGAAATAAGCAAGGATAGATTATATGGTATAGTAATGACTAATTATTCTAATTCAGAATTAGCACTTGGAAATAATGGTATATATTTTTGTGATGGTGTATTACATGAAGATATGGCTGGTGAATTTAAGTGTTATAGGAATTTAGAAGACACAACACATAACTATAATGTTTATTTGAGTGATTGCGCTGAATTTGAGAAAAAACACGCAGTAATATATGGCGAAAGTTATGATGCTGTTAGGAAAGAATTTATTCTTGATGCGATAAAATCAAGTCAAAAAGAAGCAGTAAAATCACTTGTAAAAAAATATTCAAGAAAATAGTACTTGCATTTTTTATAAATTTATATTATTATGATATGGAGGTGTAAGTATGAATGAGTTACAACTACTTAAATTTAATTGGATAAGTATGTTAGTTTTCTTATTCATATTTGTTTCTTTATTAGTTTAAAAGAAGGAATTTATTTTTAATTCCTTCTTTTTTTGTAAAGAAATACCTTGAAAGGAGTTTTATGAAAAAAGAAAAAATGGCATATGACGTTGATGAAATGCCACCAATGTTAAAATCTATAATTTTAGCATTTCAACATGTATTTGCAATGTTTGGTGCAACTATATTAGTACCAATATTAGTTAATGGAATAGCAGGCGAGGAAGTATTAACTATTCCAGTAGCGTTATTCACATCTGGTTTTGGAACACTTTTGTATATTTTTTGTACAAAGAAAAAATCACCAGTATATTTAGGAAGTTCCTTTGCATTTATAACACCAATAGCAGTAGGATACCTAAAGGGTGGTATGTCTGGTGCAATGACAGGGATAATGGTTGTAGGTTTAATTTATATAATTGTTGCAATTATAATTAAATTTGTAGGTAAAACTTGGTTAGAAAAGTTACTTCCACCAATAGTAATTGGGCCTATGATTATGATTATAGGTTTAGGGCTTGCCCCTACAGCAATAGATTCAATGGGATTATCTAGCGAAGTATTAGATGTGAAAACAGTAGTAGTTGCATTAGTATCTTTTATAGTAACTGCACTTGTTATGACAAGAGCAAAAGGATTTTTAAAAGTAATACCATTCTTAATAGGAATATTATCTGGATATATAGTAGCTGTATGTTTAGGCATGGTTGATTTTAATGTAGTAAAAGAAGCAAGTTTCTTTAGTATTCCTAATTTTAAAGTAATGTTTATTGATTATAAATTAAACTTTACTGCACTTATTACAATAGCACCAGTAGCGCTTGTAACATTATGTGAACATATAGGAGACCATACATCACTTGGTAATATAATAGGTAAAGATTTAATAAAAGATCCAGGGCTTGATAGAACATTAATGGGAGATGGCATAGCAACATTATTTGCAGGATTTTTAGGAGGACCTGCTAATACAACATATGGTGAAAATACTTCGGTAGTAGGAATGACAAAAGTAGCTAGTGTTAAAGTAATAGCACTTGCTGCAGCATTTGCAATATGTATATCTTTTCTAGGTAAATTCACTGCACTAGTTTCTACAATACCTAGTGCAGTATTAGGTGGAGTATCATTATTACTATATGGATTTATAGCAGTAAATGGATTAAAAGTATTAATTAAAAATAAAATTAATTTTGAAATACCAAAGAATGTAATAATAGCATCTTCAATGTTAGTAATAGGTTTAGGAGGAGCTGCAATATCAATAAATAGTGGTGATTTATCATTAACTATATCTGGTATGTCACTTGCATCTATAGTAGGTATATTATTAAATATATTTTTAAAAGAAGAAAAAATACAAAAATAGTAATATATAAAAATAATATGAGTAAAAAGACAAATATTGTTATATATATTTGTCTTTTTTGTTATTTTTAACTATTAAAAATAGATGTTTTGTAATTTGATTCACTATAATCCTACTTTTATTATTCATAGTACTCCTACTATTAATATAAAAAGCACCTGATATCATTTAGATATTAGGTGATCCAAAATATTGGAAGCATCTGATCTAAATCAAATGTATCCATTTTTATGAAGTTTCCTTCATGTAAACAATATATCATATTTTATTATGCATGTAAATCATTGTTTAAAAATTAAATAATGTGGTATAATACTAAGGATTTGGAAGTGAGATTATGGATAAGATTATAATTAAAGGTGCTAGAGAAAATAATCTAAAAAATATAGATTTAGAAATACCTAAAAATAAATTTGTAGTAATGACAGGTGTTTCTGGTAGTGGTAAGAGTAGTCTTGCTTTTAATACTATATATGCTGAAGGTCAAAGAAGATATGTAGATAGCTTAAGTGCATATGCTAGACAATTTTTAGGTAATTTTGAAAAACCTGATGTAGATTCTATAGAAGGATTAAGTCCAAGTATAAGTATAGATCAAAAAACTACAAATAATAATCCAAGAAGTACAGTAGGTACTGTAACTGAAATATATGATTATTTAAGATTATTATATGCAAGGATTGGTATACCTTATTGTCCAACTCATAATATAGAAATAACTCATCAAAGTATTGAAGAAATGGTTAATAAAATTCTTGAATTAGAAATAGGTACAAAAATAATGGTATTATCACCTGTTGTAAGAGGAGAAAAAGGTACTCATAAGGACCTATTAGATGATTTAAGAAAAAGTGGTTATGTTAGAGTAAGAGTAAATGGTGAAATATTAGATTTAAGTGAAGAAATAAATTTAGAAAAAAATAAGAAAGATGATATAGATGTAGTAATAGATAGACTAGTAATAAAAGATGATATAAGAAGTAGATTATTTGAATCTATTGAAACTGCTACTAAGTTATCTAATGGTAAAGTATTAATAAGTATAATAGGTGATAAGGAAATACTTATGTCAGAACATTTAGCGTGTCCTTATTGTGATTTTTCAATGAATGAATTGGAGCCAAGAATGTTTTCATTTAATTCACCTTTTGGAGCATGTGATTCATGTAAAGGATTAGGTTTTAAATTAAAGATAGATGAAGATTTAATAATACCTGACAAGAGTTTAAGTCTAAATAATAATGCAATTGTACCACTTAATAATATGGATGAATATAATATATATAGAAAGATGTTAGAAATAGTATGCAATAACTATGATATAGATATGAATATACCTATCAATAAAATGCCAAGAAAGCAATTAGATATAATTTTATATGGATCACCTGATGTTATTGATTTTGATTTTAATACTAGAAGTGGTAATAGAATGCATAAATTAGAAAAGTATGAAGGTATATGCAATATGTTTGAAAGAAGATATATGGAAACTACTAGTTCATTTATAAGGGAATGGTTAGAAAAATATATGACTGAACTTCCATGTGAATGTTGTCATGGTATGCGTTTAAAAGATGAAATATTAAGTGTTAAAATAAAAAATAAGAATATATATGAAATGTGTAATTTAAGTATTAGAGATTTATATAAATTTTTTAATGAAATTAAATTAAATAAGGAAGAACAAGAAATATCTAAATTAATAATTAAAGATATAAAAGATAGATTGGAATTTTTAGTAAATGTAGGATTAGAATATTTAACACTTAATAGAAGTGCAGGAACTTTATCAGGTGGTGAATCACAAAGAATAAGACTTGCAACTCAAATAGGTTCTAGATTATCAGGAATATTATATGTACTTGATGAGCCAAGTATTGGATTACATCAAAGAGATAATCAAAAATTAATTAATTCACTTTTAGAAATGAGAGATTTAGGTAATACTTTAATAGTAGTAGAACATGATGAAGAAACTATGTTACAAGCTGATTATTTGATAGATATTGGCCCAGAAAGTGGAATACATGGTGGTTATGTAATGGCTGCTGGTACTCCAAAAGAAGTAATGGAAACTCCTAATAGTATTACAGGACAATATTTAAGTGGTAAATTGAAAATAGATGTTCCTAAGAAAAGAAGAAAAGGTAATGGTAAATTTATTGAAATAAAAGGTTGCAAAGAGAATAATTTAAAAAATATTGGTGTTAAATTTCCACTAGGAACATTTACGTGTGTAACAGGTGTTTCTGGTAGTGGTAAAAGTAGTTTAGTAAATGAAATATTATATAAAACTTTATCTAACAATTTATATAAATCAAAGGAAAAACCAGGAAAATATAAAAGCATTAAAGGTATAGAAAATATAGATAAAGTAATAAATGTATCACAAGATCCAATAGGTAGAACTCCAAGAAGTAATCCTGCAACTTATACTGGTGTTTTTGATGATATTAGAGATGTATTTGCAAATACAAAAGAAGCTAAGATAAGAGGTTATGATAAAGGAAGATTCTCATTTAATGTAAAAGGTGGTAGATGCGAAGCTTGCTATGGTGATGGAGTTAAAAAAATAGAAATGCATTTCTTACCTGATGTATATGTACCATGTGAGATATGTAAAGGTACTAGATATAATAGAGAGACATTAGAAATAAAATTTAAAGGTAAGAACATAGCAGATGTACTTGATATGACTATTGAAGAAGCATATGATTTCTTTGAAAATATTCCAAAAGTAAAAAACAAATTATCAATGCTTGTTGAAGTAGGACTTGGATATATGAAATTAGGTCAATCTGCTCCAACCTTATCAGGCGGAGAAGCAGGTAGAGTAAAACTTGCTAAAGAATTACAAAAAAGGCCTACAGGTAAAAGCATATTTATATTAGATGAACCAACTACTGGCCTTCATAAACATGATGTGAAAAGATTAATTTCAATATTACAAAGAATAGTAGATAATGGTGATACAGTAATAGTTATTGAACACAACTTAGATATGATTAAAGTATCAGATTATATTATAGATCTTGGACCAGAAGGTGGAGATTTTGGTGGAGAAGTAATTATAGCTGGTACTCCAGAACAGGTATCTAAAAATAATAAATCATATACAGGTATGTATTTAAAAGAAGAATTAAAAAAATAATTCTTCTTTTGTGTTATTATGGTATAATTATAATGAGGTGCAATATGAGACTTATAGTAATAGACAAAGAATTACCAAGGTTAAACAAAATAATTGAGTCTTTAATATATATAATTGCATATGCAATAATTATCACATTAATATCTTTGATATTAAAAACAATAGAATTAGATAAAACTCATTTTGGATTATATGCATTATTGTCATCAATGATAATATATATATTAAATAAGACAATAAAACCAATATTGTTCGAATTAACGGTACCAATAACAGGAATAACAATGGGATTATTTTATCCATGTATAAATGTATTAATACTTAAATTAACTGATTGGATATTATTAAGTCATTTTAATACACATGGAACAATATCGTTATTTTTCACAGCAGTATTAATATCATTTATATATATACTTACAGATGAATTAGTCATTAAACCTATAATAAAGAGGAGTGAGAAGAATGAGTGAACTAGTTAGAATAGGAAATTTTAGTATATCTTGGTATTCAGTTTGTATTCTAGTAGGAGTGTTAATAGCAGGAGCATTATTTCTTTTAGAATGTAAAAGATATGAAATTGATTTAAATTTTGCTACTAATTTAATATTTTGGACAGTTATATTTGGAATAATAGGTGCTAGACTTTATTATGTTGCATTTAATTGGAGTTATTATTCATCTAGTCCAATCGAAATATTAAAAGTATGGAATGGAGCCCTTGCAATACATGGTGGATTATTAGGTGGGTTATTGTTTATATTGTTCTATACTAAAAAATATAAAGTAACAACTTTAAAAATCACAGATATGGCAGTAGTAGGTGTTATTATTGCTCAAGCAATAGGAAGATGGGGAAATTTCTTTAATCAGGAAGCGCATGGACCTGAAACAACGAGAGCAGTATTGGAAGGAATAAGAATTATACCTAAATTTGTAATAGATGGTATGAATATAAATGGTATATATTATATGCCTACATTCTATTATGAATCATTGTGGTGTATACTTGGATTTATAATATTATTAATTGTTAGAAGAACATTTGAGTATTTAAGAATAGGCCAACTAACAGGAATGTATTTGATATGGTATAGTGTAGCAAGATTTGTAATAGAAAAATATAGAACAGATAGTTTAATGCTTGGTAATTTTAAAGTTGCACAATTGGTATCAATTTTATTATTTGTAATTGGAATTCTATTAATAATTTGGAATTTAAGAAAATCTAAATTTGAAAAAAGATATGATGATTATGAATTGGAAGACATTAAATTTTAAGGACAATTAGTCCTTTTTATGTTATTATAATGGTGGTGATATTATGTCATTTTCTATGAATGTAAAAAGTGAAATAACTAAAGTTGATAGTGATAAAACAGAAAAGATATCACTTCTTTCAGCATATATTAGAAATAATGCAGTAATAACAAAAGATTCGATACTTATAAATACAGAAAATATGGAAATATCTAAATATATATTTAATTTATTAAATGAATTATATGATATTACACCAATAATAACTATAAGAAAAAGTTTTAATTTTAAAAAAGGATTATCATATTTACTAAAAATAACTAATAAATATAATCTTATACTTTCTGATTTATCCTTAATAAATAGGGATGGTTATTTTATAAATATGCCACATGAATATATATATGAAGATGATGGAGATAAAAAAGCATATTTAAGAGGTGTTTTTTTGGCAACTGGCTCTATAAATGATCCTAAGACATCTAGGTATCATTTAGAGTTTTTTATAGATGATTATGATTATGCTTTATTTATATGCGAATTATTAGATGATTATAATTTAAATAGTAAATTAATTGAAAGAAATAATGGATTTATGGTTTATATAAAAGAGGCTGAAAAGATAAGTGATTTTTTAAAGCTGTTAAAGGTATTCAAATCAGTATTATATTTTGAGGATATTAAAGCTTATAGGGAACAAAAGAATTTGATAAATAGGCTTAATAATTGTGAGCAAGCTAATGTAGAAAAAGCAATTAATTCTGCTTTAGAACAAGTTAGAAACATAGAATTGATTGAGAATACAATAGGATTTGATTCAATAGATGAAAAATTAAAGGTAGCAGCTATATATAGGAAGAAGTATAAAGAAGCATCGCTTAGTGAACTTAGTAAGATCATTTCTTTAGAGTGTGATACTAATATAACAAAATCTGGTTTAAACCATAGAATGAGGAAATTAAAAGAAATAGCGGATTCTCTAAAAAATAGATAATATTAATTATTTATATTTTTTAAAATCACTTTAAAAAAGCTTGCATTTTTGATATTATTATATATAGAGAATTAAATGATTTAGAGGACGTGATTTGATGGGCAAAATAATATCATTAGTTAATCAAAAAGGTGGAGTTGGAAAAACTACTACTAGTATAAATTTAGCAGCAGCATTAGGATTTTATAATAGAAAAACATTACTTATAGATTTAGATCCACAAGGAAATGCTTCAACAGGTATTGGAATTGATAAAGGAGATACAAGATATTCAATTTATGATGTTTTGTTAGATAGAGTAGATATTGAAGATGCAATTGAAAAAACAAAGTTTAAGAATTTAAGTATTTTATCATCTACAATAAATTTAGCAGGTATCGATATAGAATTAATCGATAGGAGTAATAGAGAACCAGATTTTATAAAAAATGCACAATTAAAAAAACATTTATTAAAAATTAAGGACAGATATGATTATATAATAATTGATTGCCCACCTTCTTTGGGAATACTTACAACTAATGCATTGACTGCATCAGATTCAGTAATTATACCAGTACAATGTGAATTCTTTGCGTTAGAGGGTATTATGCAACTTTTAAATACAATAATGCTTGTACAAAAGAATTTAAATCCAAGATTAGATATAGAAGGAGTATTACTTACAATGCTTGATTTAAGGACTAAGCTTGGTATAGAGGTTGTTACTGAAATAAGGAGTTACTTTAAAGAAAGGGTATATGATACTATAATACCTAGACTAGTAAAATTATCAGAAGCACCAAGCCATGGAAAACCAATACACATTTATGATAAGGATAGTAAGGGTACACAAGCTTATTTGAATCTAGCGAAGGAAGTGATTATGAGAAATGGAAACTAGAAGAAAAGCTCTTGGAAAGGGATTAGAAGAACTATTTAATTCTGAAAGTTTAGAATTAGATAAAATTGAAAATAGAATAATTGAAAGTGCTTCAAAGGATGAAATTGTAGATATTGATTTATCACTTTTAAGATCAAATCCTTATCAACCAAGAAAAATATTTGATGAGGAAGCTTTACAAGAATTAAGTGATTCAATAAAAATATATGGTGTTTTTCAACCAATAATTGTAAAAAAGAGTATTAGAGGATATGACATAATTGCTGGTGAAAGAAGAGTAAAAGCAAGTCGTATGGCAGGGCTTACTAAAATACCAGCTATAGTTAGGGATTTTTCTGATGAACAAATGATGCAAATAGCATTATTAGAAAACTTACAAAGAGAAAATCTAACAGCAATAGAAGAAGCAACAGCATATAGAGATATTATTAAAGCTTTGCAAATTACTCAGGAAGAATTGGCTAAAAAAATTGGAAAAAGTAGAAGTCATGTTACTAATATGTTAGGGCTTTTAAAATTACCAGCAAAAGTACAGGATATGGTTTTAAAAAATGAATTATCTATGGGACATGCAAGAGTACTTAGTAAGTTAGAAAATGAAACCGATATTATTAATTTTGCAAATAAAGTATTAAAAGAAAATATAAGTGTTAGAAAATTAGAAAATTTAGTAGATTCTAATTATAGTAGACATATAGAAATAAATAGAAAAAAAGATAAAGATGCTAAATATAAGTATTTAGAAGAAGCTTTAGAAGAAAAATTTGGATCAAAAGTAAAAATATTAGATGGAAAGATAATAATAAATTATTCATCACTTAATGATTTAAATAGAATAGTTGAAATTTTTAATATAAATATAGGGGATTAATATGAAAGATTATAAACTAGGAAGTTTGGTTATTATGAAAAAAAGTCATCCTTGTGGAGAAAACTTATGGAAAGTAACAAGGGTAGGAGTAGATATCAAAATAAAATGTGTTAAATGCAATAGGGAAATAATGCTTAGTAGTTTAGATTTTGAAAAAAAACTTAAGAAAGTAGTTGAATTGTAATGGAAACAAAAAAAGAAAAAAAGAGTTGGTTAAATAATGCAATATTGTTTTTAATGACACTTATTGTATTAGTTATTATATTAAGCGTAATAGGTTCATTAATGAATTGGGAAGGAACTTATTCAAAATTTAATACAATTACAGGTAATATGGATAGTACTTTAGTATCAGTTGAATCATTATTTTCAAGAGAAGGGGCGAGATACATAATAGGAAACGTATTATCTACATTTATGTCATTTACTCCACTTGTAATGTTTTTGTTTTCAATGATTGGAATAGGATTTGCTGAAAAATCTGGTTTATTTAAAGCAATGTTTTCAAGTAAAAAAAGAAGAGTAAATAAATTTTTATTATCATTTATTATTGCATTTATTTCAATAATATCTACAGTTATTGGTGATATTGGATTTGTAATTGTAGTACCACTTGCTGCTATTATATTTTTAGCTAATAATAGAAATCCAATAATAGGTATAATAGCGTCTTTTGCAGCTATTACAGCTGGTTATGGAATAAATATAATGATTACACAAATGGATTATAATTTATTTGATATAACTGATATGTCTTCAAAATTAATAGATAAAACATACTATGTTACCATAACAGGCAACATATTTGTTGGAATTATATGTTCAGTATTAATGGCATTATTAATAGCATTTGTAACTGAAAAATTTACTGTAAAAAAAGCAAAAAAATATAAGATAGATGAATTTATTGAAGAAGAAACTCTTACAAAAGATGGAAAAAAAGGATTGAGATATGCAGTTGGTTTTGCAATATTATCAATATTATTCTTTATATATATGTTAATACCATTAGGAACACCATTATCAGGTTTATTATTAGATTATGCAGAAACTGATTTCTATGGCAGAATTTTTAGTGGTAATTCATATGTTATACAAGGTCTAGCATTTATGATATCTGTAACATTAATAATTTGTGGATGGATATATGGAAGAGTAGCAAAAACTATTAAAACTAAAAATGATTTTTCAACATACTTATATGACTCATTAAATAATATTGGAAGTATATTAGTATTATTCTTTTTTGCAGCACAACTAATAGCATTATTCAAGAAAACTAATTTAGGCTTAGTATTTACTATAAAAGCTGCTGATTTAATTAACTCATCTGGATTTGCTGGAATTCCACTTGTATTATTATTCTTTATATTAGTATTATTAGTTAATATATTTCAAACATCAGCAACAATTAAATGGAGTGTTATGGCTCCTATAGTTGTACCAATATTTATGAAATCAAATATGAGTCCAGAATTTGCACAATTAGTATTTAGAGCAGGAGATACGGTAACAAATATAATTACACCATTCTTTCCATATTTTGTAGTTTTAATAGGAATGTTACAAATATATAATAAACAAGAAGAAGCAATAGGAATAAGATATACATATAAATTATTGTTTCCATATTTAGTGGCTACTTTAATATTCTGGGTAGTAATACTTATCTGTTGGTATATACTAAATATACCTATTGGAATAGGAGCTAATCCACTATTATAAGGATATATTAAGGAGGTTTTATGAGCTTAAAAGCAGGTATAGTTGGATTACCTAATGTAGGTAAATCGACATTATTTAATGCAATTACAAAAAATAATATTTTAATTGCAAATTATCCATTTGCAACTATTGAACCCAATGTAGGAATAGTTACAGTAAATGATGAAAGATTAAAAGTATTAAATAACATGTATAATCCTAAGAAACTTATAGAAACTACTTTTGAATTTACTGATATAGCAGGTCTTGTTAAAGGAGCATCTAAAGGTGAAGGATTAGGAAATAAATTCTTATCTCATATAAGAGAAGTAGATGCAATATGTGAAGTAGTAAGATGCTTTGATGATTCAAATATAATACATGTTGAAGGAAATGCAGATCCTATAAGAGATATAGAAATAATAAATATAGAATTAACATTAGCAGACTTAGATGTTGTTCAAAATAGAATAGGAAAAATCGAAAAAAAAGCACAAACTACAAAGGATAAAGATGCTTTAGCAGAGCTTTCCGTATTAAAAATGATGGAAGAAGCTTTAGCAAGTGATATTCCGATTAGAAGACTTAAGTTTTCACAAGAAGAAGAAAAAATGATTAAGTCATTCAATTTATTAACTAGTAAACCAATAATATATTTAGCAAATATAAATGAAAGTGATATTGGTAAATCTAATGAATATGTTGATAAAGTAAGAGAATATGCTGTTAAAGATAACGCAGATGTTATAGAAATGTGTGCAAAAATAGAAAGTGAAATATCAGAATTAGATGATGAAGAAAAGAATGAATTCTTACATGAATTAGGAATAAAAGAAAGTGGATTGGATAGTTTAGTAAAATCTACATATAATTTATTAGGACTTAGAACTTTCTTTACAGTAGGTTCTGATGAAGTAAGAGCGTGGACATTTAAACAAGGTATGAAAGCACCTGAATGTGCAGGTATAATTCATACAGATTTTCAAAAAGGATTTATAAAAGCAGAAGTAATGAGTTACAATGATTTGATTGAATGTGGGAATGAAGTAAAAGTAAAAGAAAGTGGAAAAATGAGATTAGAAGGAAAGGAATATGAAATGCAAGATGGTGATATCTGTCATTTCAGGTTTAATGTATGAAAAAAGTTAATTTAGTATCTTCAATAATATTATTAGTGTTAGGTATAGTATTATTATTTATACCAGGCAATATAATTACTACTATATTAAGAATTTTTGGAGCTTTAATAATTGCTTTAGGAGTAATAAGTATAATAAATGCTACTAAAGATAAACCAACTAATGCAGAATTAGTATATGGGATATTAATGACCATTTTAGGATTGATATTCTTATCTAATCCAGAAGTAATAGCAGGTATAATACCATTTATATTAGGAGTATGGATTACTATAAATAGTTTATTTAAATTGCAGGTAGTAGCTAATCTAAAGAAAACAAATGATGATTATGTAAAACCATTAGTAGTAAACTTAATAACACTATTAATAGGTATAATACTTATGTTTAATCCATTTAAAGGTGCAGAAGCTGTTATAATGATTATAGGTATATTTATAATTGCTTATTCATTATTAGATTTATTAAATTATTTCTTTACTAAACCAAAAAAAATTAAAGTAATTAAATAATTATAAAATAAAAAGATACAATAATTATAATTTAATATAACAATTGTATCTTTTTTATAATTTGATATAACATTAAAGTACCTGTTGTCAAATTATTATGGTATAATAAGAATATATGATAGGAGAGAAATATGAAGAATAAAAAAGGATTTACATTAGTAGAATTATTGGCAGTAATAGTAATATTAGCTGTAATACTTATAATAGCAATACCACAGATAATGAATACAATTAAATCTACAAGATTAAAAACTATGGAAGATAGTGCAAAACTAATAGCAACAAATGCAGAGAAAGACTATTTAAGTCAACAAGCAATAAATCAAAATTATAGTGCAACAAATATACCATGTACTGATGTTGCAAAATTAAGTGATGATTATTCAAGTTGTACAATAAGATACAATGATAGTGGAGTAGCAACAGTAAAATTAAAGGGAGCAAATGGTGGTAAGTTTGATGGAATAACATGTACTGGTACAAAAGATAGTATTAATTGTACACAAAGGGATCCAAATGCGCCTGAGTATGTATACTCATTCCCATATATTGGATCAAATGGTACAACAATTGATTACACAACATTGGGTAGGGATGTATTTATAAGATGGCCAGGAGATACAGTTAATTTTGATTTAGATGATAATCCAGAAGTATGTATATTACATAGAGGAAATAGTAGTTCAGATATGAATTGTTTTTCAAGAGAATATTCTATTGAAAATACTAATCATATAAATCAAGTATTTGGTGAAACAAATTGTTCTATTTATAGTCATGGTGAAAATTATTCATGTACAAATAATAATAAAACTTGTGAAGTACCTACTGATATTGGATTTATTACAAAATGCACAATTAATGTGGCTGGTAATAAATCCAATACGTGTTCTATTAATAATGATCGTGTATATTGTGATGTTTATTCAAAATAGTAATCATAATTTTATTATTGAATGTTGATTTGAGAGATTGTATAGCTATAATAAAAGTATAAGATAGGAGAGAAATATGAAGAATAAAAAAGGGTTTACATTAGTAGAGTTATTAGCAGTAATAGTAATATTAGCGGTAATACTTATAATAGCAATACCACAGATAATGGATACAATAAAAACCACAAGATTAAAAACTATGGAAGATAGTGCAAAACTAATAGCAACAAATGCAGAAAAAGATTATCTAGCACAACAAACAATTAATCAAAATTATAATGTAGAAAGTATACCATGTTCTGATGTTGCAAAATTAAGTGATGATTATGAATCATGCTCTATAACATATTCTCTTTTCGGTAGAGAAGCAATAGTAAAATTAAAAGGAGCATCAGGTGGTAAATTTAATAATATGCAGTGCTTTGGTACAAAAGATAATATGGATTGCTGGGAAAGTACTGGTGATTCGAATTGGATATATGCATTTGGAAATATAACAAATTTAAATAATGGAGAAGAGGATTATAGATATTTAAATTTCCCTGTATTTATAAAATTTAATAAAAATGATTTAAACGAAAAATATGTGTGTACAACATTTGGTATTTCTATAGCAGATGAACCAACATGCATAAGTGCAAATGCATATAACAATTATATTAATGCTGAAGATAAAACAAATACAGAATGGTATAATATGAAGAGATTATTTGGTGAGGCACGATGCACTGAAGCATCATATATTTCATGTCATGATAGTTCTTGGGGTTGCAGTTCTGGATCTTATGGTGCAACATGTTACTATGACCATGGTGATTATGCTTCATGCAATATAAATGCTGCCGGAAGTATTAATTGTACAACAATGAAGAATAATTCTTAAAATTATGAGTAATCATAATTTTTTATTTTTTATTGACATATTATTATTGAATAAAAAATATATTTGTTGTATAATACTCACGAGTAATTGATTTACTCCTTGCTTTTCTTATGGAAAAGCCGTTTAGACCGAAAGGAGGATATAGGTATGAAATATGAAATAATGTTTATAGTAAGACCTAATCTAGAAGAAAATGATCTTAAGGGAATAGTTAAGAGTTTTGAAGAAGTTTTAACTAAGAATGGTGCTAAGATTGAATCTTCTAAAGATATGGGACAAAAAGAACTAGCTTATGAAATTAATGATCATAAGAGTGGTTACTACTATTTATATGAAATTAGTTCAAAAGATGATAAAGCTGAAAAAGAATTTAATCGTCTTGCAAATCTAAGTGAAGATATAATTCGTCATATAATAATAAAGTTATAGAAAGAGGTTAATTATGAACAAAGTTGTTTTAATAGGACGTTTAACAAAGGATCCTGAACTTAGATATACAGCAAGTAATGTTGCGGCAGCAAGTTTTACTTTAGCAGTTAATAGAACATTTCAAAATCAAAATGGTGTTAGAGAAGCTGATTTTATAAATATAGTAATGTGGAGAAAGCAAGCTGAAACTGCTAAGAAATATCTTTCTAAAGGAAGTTTAATTGCTGTTGAAGGAAGAATCCAAACTAGAAACTATGATGGTGCAGATGGAAAGAAAGTATATGTTACTGAAGTAGTAGCAGATAACTTTGAATTCCTTGAATCAAAAGGTCAAAGGGGAGCAAATACTGATATAGAATTTAATCAAGATGTTACAACTGCTGATGTAAGTGATGAACCATATATAGATTTTGGAGACTCAATAGAATTAAGTGATGATGACATCGCATTTTAAAAAGGAGGAATAGTAATGGCAGAATTTTATAGAAAAAAGAAAAAAGTTTGTCAATTATGTGCTGGTAAAGAAGTTAACTACAAAGATGTAGAAACTATAAAGAAATATGTTGATAGAGAAAAATACAAGATATTACCAAGAAGAGTAACTGGAACTTGTGCAAAACATCAAAGAGTTGTTGCAGAAGAAGTAAAGAAAGCTCGTTTTATGGCACTAATACCATATGTAGGATAATCCTACATATTTTTTTTAAAATTTACAAAAATAAATATTTATTAATGAAAAAGATACAAATAAAAGAATATTATTCTAATATTTGTATCTTTTTTGTATATTTCTAATTACTAAAATCTTATTTTTGTAATTTGATTAAGATGTTTATATATGTTATTTTGCGTATAGGATGTGATAATATGCAAGAAATAGAAAATATGATATATGAAATAAGAGGTAAACAAGTAATGTTAGATTCTGATTTAGCAAAATTATATAAGTGTAAAAATGGAACTAAAGAAATAAATCAAGCAGTAAAGAATAATATTAATAAGTTTCCTATTGATTTTGCTTTTGTATTAAATAATATAGAAAGTAAAAATCTTTTAGTCAAAATTTTTGACCAAAAAAAGGAACTGCGTGGAGGTAGATATAAAAATCCAAGAGTATTTACTGAAGAGGGAATATTGATGTTAGCAACTATATTAAAAAGTGAAATGGCAATAAAAATGAGTATTAAAATAATTAATGTTTTTGTATCCATGAGAAAGTATATAGGCAGTAATCTAATAGAACAAAAGTATATAAATAATATGGTATTGGAGCATGACTCTGAAATTAAAATATTATTTGATAAATTAGAAGAGAAGAAAGTAAATAATGAAATATATTTTAATGGAATGATATATGATAGTTATAGTAAGATATTAGATATATTTAGCAAAACTAAAAATGAGTTAATAATAATAGATAATTATGCAGATAAAGTAATATTAGATATAGTAAGAAGATTAAAAGTGAGTGTAATATTAATTACTAGTAATAAGTTATTAAGTGTACAAGATATAGAAAAATATAATAAACAATATAATAATTTAAAAGTAATGTATGATAATACATTTCATGACAGATATTTTATATTAGATAAAAAAATAGTTTATCATTGTGGAACAAGTGTTAATAGAATAGGTTATAAAACATTTTCTATTAATTTAATTAGTGATATTGATATTATTAATGCACTATTAAATAGAATAAACCTATAATTTTTAGATTTTACTGATAATGCTTACATCAACATATATTTACTTTGATATTTTATATAAACTATTACTTGTCAAATTATTATGGTATAATAATTGTATGATAGGAGTAAGATATGAAAAAGAATAATAAGAAAGCATTTACATTAGTAGAATTATTAGCAGTAATACTAATATTAGCAGTAATATTAATAATAGCAGTACCACAGATAATGAAAACAATAAAAGAAACAAAATTAAAGACTATGGAAGATAGTGCAAAACTAATAGCAACAAATGCAGATAAAGATTATTTAGCACAACAAGCAGTAAACGCAAATTATAATGCAACAAGT
>JAEEGL012713168.1_pt1 | contig 44651 bp, 43 predicted proteins | sample 9134231 | NCBI WGS metagenome assembly JAEEGL01 (sample SAMN16246548, study PRJNA631951) | gut metagenome | biome: gut microbiome; feature: rumen; material: fiber-attached | host: Bos | place: Iran: Karaj | collected 2018-10 | reverse complement strand
TTGGGCAGAAGCTCTATCTGTCACCGATCCTTGATCTTCATTCAAGCGATATTGTGAGTTATATGATCTCTGATCGTCCGGTGCTGTCCATGGTAATGGACATGGCGAGACAGGCATTGGCGGTTTTGCCTTCGAAGGCAAAACCAATCCTTCATTCGGATCAAGGTTGGCAGTACCAACACAAACACTATCAGAAGTTGCTCAAAGACCATGGGATCGTGCAAAGCATGAGTAGAAAAGGCAATTGCCTTGACAATGCTGTGATGGAGAACTTCTTCGGTATCCTCAAAAGTGAACTGCTTTATCTGAAAGAGTTTGACTCTTTAGAGCATTTCAAGCAAGAACTGATTGAGTACCTTGACTACTACAACAATCGTAGAATCAAGGCAAAGCTAAAGGGCTTACCTCCTGCTGTTCACAGAAAGCAAGCCCTCGATGCTGCTTAATTTAATTCTCGTGTCTAACTTTTGGGTTCAGATCAAAAATGCGGGTGGTTCGTTTGCTTTAAAGCATTTATTCAATTTCCATCAGTTCGATAGGAACGAAACGCAGAGCATCGGCGGCTACAAGCCGATATTGCGTTCCGCGGTATTCGCCCTGAAAGGCGGAAGCGTGCGCTTTTGCGCTGTGCAGATGCCCATAGACGACCGTATGAACGTGATATGGTTCCAACATGGATACGAAATCGCTCGGCTTCTGGGATTCGGAAAACGGCGGATAATGGAACATGACAACATGCACGGTGTCATCGGACAGGCGAGAGAGGGAGAGGTGCAAGCGCTGCTTTTCTCGTTCGAAGAGCTTTCGGTCTTCGCTCTCTTTGTAACCCGCGCTCTCGGGGATCGTCCAACCTCTGGTTCCCGCGATTTCCACGTTGTGAAATCGAAACGTATCGTTTTGCAACACATAAATTCCATCGGGAAGAATGCTGCGAACCTTGGTTACGCTCGACCACCAGAAATCGTGATTGCCGCGAAGAAGGAGCTTCTTGCCGGGGAGCGCGCCCAAAAAAGCAAGATCGGCCCGCGCATCTTCCAAATACATCGCCCAGCTGATATCACCGGGGATCAGCACGAGATCTTCCTCGCGCACGATGGTATGGAAGGCTTCGGCAAGCCGGTCGGAATGATTTGCCCAATGTGCGCCAAAAACATCCATTGCCTTATCAGGTACGGAATGACTCAGGTGCAGATCTGCTATGGCGTAGATCTTGGGCATAATTTGTATCAGACTCCTTATTCTTCGGAATCGTCGTCCTCTTCAGAGAAATCTTCCTCAATCGGATCGTCCGCCTCATCGGATCGAACCTTATCGGCATGCATTTCGAGATCGGCCTGGCGCTTCTGTTCGCGGAGGCATTCCTCGCACAGGTCCTTGCCGCGCAGCGCAGGACGTTCGCCGCATTCGGAACACATAATGATCTCATCCGGATCGGATTCCTTCTTGCGCTTCCGATCGAGCTCTGCAGCGCAGACGCGGCAGATCGTTTCGTTTCCGCGCAGATAGTTCAGTTCACATTTGGGACATTTCCGTAACATCTCAGTACCTCATGTTGTTTCCATTGTTTGTTCAAAGCATAGTATGCAAACAACAGACCGATCTGTCAAGCCCTATTTTTCATTCTTTACGATGTTTTCGTCGGATTTTTCCTGCTCGATATCCGCAAGCAGGCATCCAAGCGTCAGCAGCAGCGCTTCTTTGCCTTCTCCGGTCTCGGCCGAAAACGGAATCGCATACGCAGGAACGCCGAGCAGCTTTGCGTTTGCGTTTGCCTGCATTTGCCTGCGACTCTTGGATATCTTATCCGATTTGGTCGCAATCAGCGTAAAAGGAATCTGGTAATAGAACAGGTACTGCATCATCTGCCGATCCAGCTCGGTGGGTTCATGCCGGATGTCAATCAATAGGAACAGATGATTTACCCGTCCCGATTTTAGGTAAGATTCCATCAGCTCACCCCATGTTTCACGTTCGGCTTTGGACGCTTTTGCATACCCGTAGCCGGGCAGATCTACAAGGTAAAACTGATCTCGGTTGATCGAAAAATAGTTGATCAGCCTTGTTTTTCCCGGTTGCGAAGAAGCCCGGGCAAGCTTCCCGTTGCCGGTGAGCCGGTTGATCAGACTCGATTTTCCGACGTTGCTTTTACCGACGATCGCAAGCTCAAATCCGAGCGGCTTCGGATAGCGCTGCCCCGGACCGACGCTTGTGACAAATACGGCATGTTTGATTTGAAAAGTAGCTTCCATGTACCCAGTATACCCTGAAAATTCACAAATCGCAATAGGATTGTTCATAAATTCTTCATCGACAGGGGATGGATTGGTGGTACAATTATGGTACATCTGAACATGGAACCTTATATGGTTGGTTCAGATACGTCATTTCAATGAGAAAGGGTTTTCCCTATGGGTTTATTTCATTCTTCCGATATCGGTCTGGATCTTGGCACAAGCAATCTGCTTGCTTATATCCGGGGAAAGGGAATCGTTCTGCGCGAGCCGTGTATCGCGGCCGTTGAACGCGGCACGGGCAAGATGGTCGCGATCGGTCAGGCGGCGAAGGATCTTGTCGGCCGCGCGCCGGACAATCTGATGATTGTACGCCCGATGCAGGACGGCGTGATCTCCAATTTTGATGCGACCGAGCGTATGTTGACCTTGTTTTTCAACCGGATTGTCGGAAGCCGGATTTTCTTCAAACCGCGTGCGGTTGTTGCTGTGCCATCGATGGCCACGGAAGTTGAGAAGCGTGCCGTGATTGAAACAACGGAGGGCGCGGGAGCACGCTATACGTTTTTGATCGAAGAACCCGTTGCGGCTGCCATCGGCGCAGGGATCGATATCACGGAACCGAAGGGAAACATCGTTCTCGATATCGGCGCCGGCACCTGCGATATGGTGGTGACCTCCATGGGCAAAGCGGTTGTACATGACTCGCTGCGGCTTGGTGGGGATAAGTTCGATGCGGCAATCGTTCGCTATCTCAAGCGACAGCATGGCGTTGTCATCGGCTTGAACGCTGCGGAGCAGTTGAAGATCGACTATGCATCGGCGTATCCCCGCTCGGAGGAACTGAAGATGGATGTTCGCGGGCGCTCGCTCGGAGGCGGCCTTCCGGTTGCTTTGGAGCTTGGATCGAATGAACTGACCTATGCGCTTGCCGAACCGCTGCATGATATCACAGAGGCTTTGAAGGATGCATTTGAGCAAACGCCTCCGGAACTTGCCGGCGATATAGCGACGCGCGGCATTTGCCTGACCGGAGGCGGCGCGCAGCTTTACGGGCTGGATCGCTACATTGCGGAACAGACAGGTGTCCCGTGCTGGGTTGCAGAGGATCCCGTTGCCTGCGTCGCAATCGGATGCGGCAAGGTGCTTGAGGATCCGAAAAAGTATGACGGCGTACTGTATGATTACCGTCGCGGCGACTACTATGAGGAATAATGGGGATACAGTGAGGGAAGTATGACCGAGACGAAGGGGAAAAAAGCATTGTCGCTCTGCATTCTGCGCGTTTTGGAGCAGCATGCGTCCGAAAAAGATCCGCTGTCCACACGTCGGATCATAGAATATCTGAAAGAGGATTTCGGTATGATCGCGGAACGTAAGGCGGTCGGACGCAATCTGATTCTTCTGACGGAGATGGGCTTCGGTCTCTCTACGTATCACGAGAACGGCAAGGGATATTATTTGACCGGCGCCGGCAACCCGGAAACGTTTGATCCGATTTTGTACGATGCATTGCTGCGCGCTCCGATTACAGAAGAGGGCGATCGCCACCTGAGAAGGATGCGTCAGGAGGTTCCCATTTACTCTGTGCAGGAGACCCCGATCACGCTGCATACCGAAGTGTTTGAAACGCTCGATATCTTGCGCGAAGCGATTGCGAAAAAGGTGCAGGTTACGTTTCTGTACCATACCGCGCACGGTGACGACGGTATGACCGCGATGCCGGATGCGACCTATACGGTTTCTCCATACGCTTTGTTCTTGGCGGCAGGACGCTATCATGTTCTGACCTCGGTTTCCGGCTACGGAAGATTGCTTCATTTCCGCTGCGATTATATGCGTGAAACGCGATTGACCGAGCAGCCGGTGCGAAACGTGACGGAGCTCAGCGAATGCAAGAACGGATTGGACGTTGTCGGCTACGTGAATCGCGCGGTTTATCGGCAGGATACCTCCGAGACGTATGTGCTGCTTTGCTCCGGTCAGCTTGCCGATACCCTGTGCGATACGTTCGGAAGCGGAATTCACCTGACACCGGACGGAGAGAATATGCGCGTAGAATTCAAGGCGCCGTGGACGGCAGTGCGAAAGTTCGTTTTGAGTCATCTTTCGCAGGTAAGCCTTCTTTCTCCCGAGCGACGGCAGAAGCAGATCCGGGACGAATTGTATGTTGCGCTGTCGCTGTACCCGCAGCGGTAACCGGTTTCCGGAAATTGGCAGAAAAAGTTCACGAAAATAACGAGATTCGGTGACATTTACCCGTTATAATGGAAGGGGTAAAGGAGATCATGTATGAAGAAGACGATATCCGACATGTTTAAGACGGTTTGGAATAAACTCAAAAAGTGGTCCAAGGATACGCTGCTTCCGTGGCTGAAACAGGCAGGGAAGTGGATGAAGGAAAAGGGAACGGCGTTCGTAAAAGCGATTCCGCCGACGACATCGAAGATCGTTCGCAGCGTGGAACGCAGTCTGAACCTTTTGCTCGAACGCATTTCCTCACGGACGGATCCATCGGAAAAACAGAAACCGCAGCGTGTTTCCAGGCCATTGCTCTTTTTGGTTCTCGGCGTTCTGTGCGTCGTAGTCCTCGCGGCATTGATCCTGGTGATTGCGTTGGGCGCTCGGTTCTTCTCCTGTGTGTGCCATCCTTCGAACCGGGGAACCGAACCCGTTGTTCTTACGGAGACGGCTGAACCGACTGAAACGCCGATTCCGACGCCTGCACCGACCATCAATCCGGACGATACCTATCTCGGCGGCATGACCTATCAGAAGGGCGATACGGATGAGACGATCGCCGTTGTACAGCAGAGATTGATGGATCTCGGATATATGGATCCGGATGAGCCGACGGAGCATTTCGGAAGCGTAACGCTCGATGCGATCAAGCGGTTCCAGAAGCGGAATCAGCTTGAGGAAACCGGGATTATCGATGAAACGACGTATGCGCTTCTGTTCTCGGACAAGGCTTTGGAGTACGTCATGCAGCTTGGCGACGAGGGCGACGCGGTGGAGGAAATTCAGGACCGCTTGTATGAGCTCGGCTATATCGATGCAAGCAGCCGAACCGGCACGTTCGGTGAAAAAACGCAGGCGGCCGTCATTGCGTTCCAGACGGCAAACAAGCTTGAGGCGGATGGCCTTGTCGGCGGGATTACAAGAGAGGCACTGTACAGCGACGACGTTATCGGCAATGTGTTCAAGAGCGGGGATACCGACGATCAGATTGCCCATTATCAGGAACGGTTGATCGAGCTCGGGTATACGATTGAAGATTATACCAACGGCAAGATGGATAAGCATACGGTTTCCGCAATCAAGGAATTCCAGGATGCGAACGGCCTTGTAAAAGACGGCGTACTCGGGCCTACGACGATGAATCTGCTCGATTCAAAGGATGCGCAAAAGTACGCGCTGCGCCTCGGCATGAGCGGCAGCAAGGTCAAAGATATGCAGCGGACGCTGCGCAAACTCGGATATCTGACCAGTGACGGCGTGACCGGTTACTTCGATGACAATACCGAGGAAGCGGTCAAGCGGTTCCAGAAGCGAAACGATCTGACTGCGGACGGCGAAGTAGGATCCAAGACCCTTGCGAAATTGAATTCGAGCGATGCGCGCCGCGCTCCTTCGACTGCAACGCCGAAGCCGACGCCCAAACCCACGAAAAAGACGACGCCAAAGCCCGGTACAAAAGCAACGGCTACGCCCAAGAGCGGGGCAAAGGCGACCGCAACACCGAAGCCTTCGAACAATTCGTCGTCGAAGATTGAGAATTTCATTTCGATCGCGCAAAGCAAGATCGGATGTCCGTACGTTTCCGGCGCAAAGGGCCCGAATAAATTCGACTGCTCCGGCTTCGTTTACTGGTGCTTAAATCAGGCAGGCGTGAAGCAAAGTTATCTCACAAGTCGCGGATGGCGCACCTGCTCGCGTTATAAGAGAATCACGTCCTGGGGTGACTTCAAGCGCGGCGACGTGATGGTCTTCTCCGGGACAAGTATGGCAACCGGCCATGTCGGAATCTATCTCGGCAGCGGCAAGATGATCGATGCTTCTTCCGGCGCAGGACAGGTCCGTATTACCTCCACGGTGCTCTCCGGCTCGTACTGGAAACAGCATTTCCTGATGGCATATCGGATCTGGGATTGAGAACCAACAAAATTCTCCCCCATAAAGCGGGGGAGAATTTTTCTGTGCGATTCTTGTTCAACCACCCCGTTTTTACTTGCATTTTGGCAACAGCGGCCTATAATGGTAACGGATCATGATGAGAGGATTAACCGATAATGATTGCGTTATTGAATGTTGCGATTGCGCTTTTAACGGGTCTTTTGATGACCCGACTGTTTCATAAAGGACACCTGCCGGATGTTACCGCGTTCCTGGTCGCCGGCGTATTGATCGGACCGTTCGTTTTGGGAAGGCTCGGCGTTCCCGGCCTTGGTTTTTCATCCTACGATGAAGTTGCAGGGCTTGGTGTGCTCTCTAATGTAGCCATGGGTTTTATTGCGTTCTCCATCGGCAGCGAATTTCGCATGGAGAATCTCAAGAAGACAGGGAAGCAGGCTTTGATCATCGGGATCGTGCAGGCTTTGGTTGCAACGCTGTTTGTAGACGTTGCATTGCTCGCGTTTCATTGGATTGCGCCGGATATTCTGTCCGCTCCCGCTGCCATTACGCTCGGCGCGATTGCGGCGGCAACCGCCCCTGCAGCGACGTTGATGGTCGTCCGCCAGTACAAGGCCAAAGGCGAGGTCACGAGTCTATTGCTCCCGATCGTCGCTTTGGACGATGCGGTCGGTCTGATCGTATTCGCCGTCTCGCTCGGGATTGCAAAAGCCCTCATTTCCGGCGCGATCAGCATCGTTTCCGTACTGATCAACCCGATCCTCGAGATTCTGCTTTCATTGCTGCTCGGGGGCATTGCGGGATACATCCTGACGTTGCTTGAACGATTGTTCCACTCCAACACGAACCGTAATTCGCTCGTGATTGCATTCGTTTTTCTCACTGTCGGACTTTCGTCGCTTTCCTGGCAGATCGGTGAGCTGGTGATCGGCTTCTCGCCGCTGCTCGTTTGTATGATGCTCGGAACGGTCTTTTGCAATATTTGTCCGCTGTCCGAAGACCTTATGCAGCGTTCGGATAAATGGTCGCAGGCTCTGCTTGCCGTGTTTTTTGTCATCTCCGGTGCGGAGCTTCAGCTTGAGGTGTTTGCCGATCCGATTCTGATTTTGATCGGCGTTGTCTACATCCTGTTCCGTTCTGCAGGGAAGTATCTCGGTGCACGTGCTTCTTCCAAGGCAGTCGGCTGCAGCCAAAAGGTGCAAAAATATCTTGGCATCACATTGCTTCCGCAAGCCGGCGTAGCGCTCGGAATGTGCGTTACGGCACAGCAGCTCGGGGCGGATGGTTCCCTGATTCGCAATATCGTGTTGTTCTCCGTTTTGATTTATGAGCTGATCGGGCCTTTGATGACGAAGAAAGCATTGGAGGCATCCGGCGATATTACCGAAAAGCCGCAGGAAGTGCGGGACCGTCGTCAGAAGAAATACGATGAGTTCGTTCAGAAACGGATTGAGGAACACGGCCACGCTAAGTGGAAGCAATAACGGCTTGAAGTAATAAGGGGAAGGAGGAACGGCATGAAACGCGCTCTGCTTCTGTTGCTGATCGGGGCAATGCTGCTTGGCTGCGCCGGATCTTCTGCCATTCCTTCCTCTTCGGATTCCGAAAAACATGCGGCTGCGGGAGAAGGGGGTATCGTAACCCTGACCTTTGTACCGAATCATCCGCAAACGCCGACCCCGACGGCAATTCCCACTCCAACGCCTACGCCCACTCCGACTCCGACGCCGAGTCCAACGCCCACTCCGACTCCGACGCCGACCCCGAATCTTGTTACGGATGAAATGCTTGCGTCCGGGATGTTCGACGATTATTTTGACGGAGCAGTGTTCGTCGGCGATTCTCTGACATGGATCTTCGATCATTATATCCGCACCCTTCGCAAAGAGAATCCGTCCCTGCTCGGGGAAGCCAAGTTTTTGGGCGCAGTCAGTATGAGCGCAAAAAACGCCAGTCTGAACCGTGCCGATCCGAACGGCGTTTCGTTCCAGGTCCGCGGAAAGGCCGTTTCTTTGACCGATGGTTTGATCTTTCTGGAGGCCAAAGAAGTGTTCCTTATGCTCGGTTTGAATGATCTGTGTGTTCGGGATTGGGACGTTGTTGCCGAATGCTTTGCGACAATTATCGAAAACATTCACGAATTCTGCCCCGATGTTCATGTTGTCGTTCTCGGCGTTTTGCCGACTACAAAAAAGTTTTATCACCGGGAACCGAAATGGTGTTCCTTTAATGAGCGGCTGCAGACGGTTTGTCAAATGCACGATGCGACCTATTATTCCTTTGCCGAAGAGCTGATGGATTCGGACGGATACCTGTTGAAACAGTATTGCAACGACGGAAAATGTCATCTCACATACGCGGCGCAGGATCTGTGGATTCGTGCGATGCGAAAGTATGCAGCGCTGCAGCGCATGGAGAATGTTGTCTTTGCGGAAGATACCAAATCGGAATAGAAAAACGGAGGACCGGATGAAAGAGAAAGTTCGTTATGATCTCTCGCTTCTTTGGGAAATCGGAATCGCTGTTGCGGTTCCTGTGGCGTGGTGCATGATGGTGTATCGACCCGATGAGAACGGATTGTTTTCGTCAGTCGGTTTGAACAGCCTGAAATACTTCACGGTGCAATCGAATTTTCTTGCCGGAATCGGATCGCTGCTTTGCGTGATGGAAATGCTGATTCATCGGAACGAGAATGGAAAACTCCGATCCGGATGGATCACCTTGCGCCTTTTGGGAAGCGCAAGCCTGTTTTTGACGTTTTTAACCGTCGTCGCCTTCTTGGGGCCTCTATATGGGTATGCGTCGATGTACAAGGGAGCGAATCTTTGGTTTCATCTGATCATTCCGATCGCATCCATACTTGGTGTTCCGCTTCTGCGCGGTGAATCGATTTCCAAAAAACAAACGCTTTTTGCGTTTGTTCCGATTTCGTGTTATGCGGTTTTCTATGTTTCGAATATCTGGATCAACGGGATCGGCGTTCGCCCGCATTCCAACGATTGGTACGGTCTTCTGAACTGGGGATACGGCGTCGGCATCGTATTGCTTTTCATCCTGTGCGCCGTCATCGTCGGCGCATTTGCCGCTTTGCGGTGGCTCTATCACCGCTGCAATCGTAGATCAGAAACAGAGGTTTAAAAACCCGGGGGATACACCGATCCGAACCGTTTCATATGCGCCGCCGTCTTCGCCGTCCAACGCCCAATTGAGAGGCGTGGGGGAGACGACGGTGATTTCTTTTGCATGGACAAGCTCGAGGAGTGGCGAGGAGTAGTCCTGCTCAAGCAGTCCGTGGATAACCTCATCGAGTTCAATCAGATCTTCCGGCATCCGAACAAGCAGAAGATCCATCATTCCGTCCGACATATCGACGATATTGTATGGAAGCTCCAGCGTTCCGGCAATCGAAAGCGTATTGCAAACCGCGCCGAAAATATACTCCCCTTCATACAGAATTCCGTCAACGGTCATTTGCAGCGGAAGCGGCTTGATCATGGAAAGCTCTTTCAATCCGCCGAGCAGATAAGCGGCATATCCCATGATATTCTTCAGATTCTGATCCGTACTGTAAGAGAGGGAGGAGAAAGCGCCGAACGCAGCTACATAGGAAAAACACCGATCTTCAAACAATCCCACATCGATCGGATGCGGCTCGCCGAAAGCCACTTGGTGCGCTGCATCCTGAATATCCATGGAGAGCTCGTGAGAGACCGCAAAATCGTTTGTACTGCCGCATGGTATATAACCGACCGGGATGGACAAATTTCGGTTTAAAAGCCCTAAAATCAACTCGCTCAGCGTGCCGTCTCCTCCGGCACAAACGATTCGATCAAACCGGCTTCCGTATTGCTCGACAAACATCGTCGCATCGCCCCGTTCGGATGTGACCATCGTCGTCACCAGATATCCCGCATCCATGAAAATGCGAATGACCTGCGGGAGTTCGCGCAGGATTTGCTTTTTTCCGGAGACCGGATTGATGATCAACAGCATCTTTTGATTGTAATGTTCGTTCATAAGGCGTTCCTCCGATTTGCAATTCCATTATATTCCTTTTCCGAATCGCTTGCAAGCCCGGAACCTGTGAAGTTCGTGTGAAACAAAAAATGCCGCGTCTGATACGCGGCAAGAAAGGATTCAGTTGTTTGTTCGAAACAGCGAAAAGCGTTTCTTTTCAAATGGGGCGGATGCGATGGATCGCAGGGTATATCCCGTGGATTGTATAACGCTTTTCAGCTTTTCCTCATCCAATGGATCGGAGGATTGAATCACGGTTTCTCCTTTGTTATGAGAGGAGGCAACCTTTTTTACGTTGAAATTGTTCCGAATGGCGTCATTGATATGCGATTCACACATGCTGCATGCCATACCGTCGATTTGCAAAGTGGTTTGAATCATCGTTTCTCCTTTCGATTCCATCAGAATGGGGGCTTATGAAAGCCCCCGTTCGATTACTTTTTGCAGCTGTGGCAGGAGCCGCACATGGCACATGCGCCGCAATTTCCGCCGCATTCACACTTTCCTTTTTTCCGGTCCCGATATAGGGATACGATCGCCAGCGCAACGAGCGCAAGTACAGCAAGGGATGCAAGGATCGTCGGAAGTTGTTCTCCGATCCAGTGTAACATGATAATCAGCTCCTTTCATCAGAATGATGACAATCGATTACTTGACTTTCACTTTTTGCGTCAGTTTCGTAGCTTCCTGATACTTCTTGAAGAACAGCATGTAGACGATTCCCGCAAGAAGCAGAACCGCAACAATCAGGCCGATCCAATGCGGCTGACCGAGAAACAGCGAACCGAACTGGTAGATCATCAGAGCGTCGACATATGCAAACACGGTCTGATAAGCGATTGCAAACCATGTCCATTTCGGACTGTTCATCTCACGGCGCATTGCACCGATCGCTGCAAAGCAGGGCGCGCAAAGCAAATTGAACACGAGGAACGAATAGCCGGTCACACCGTTGAACGAAGTAGCAAGTGCGCGGTAAGCTGCGCCGACGCCGTCTCCTGCGCCATACAGAACACCCATCGTTCCGACAATGTTTTCTTTCGCGACAAGGCCGGTAACCGAAGCAACGACTGCGCGCCATTCACCCCAGCCGAGCGGAGCAAACAGCCAAGCGACCGCATTGCCTGCAACACCAAGCAAGCTCTTTCCGATCTCTTCTTCTTCGAGCATCCGGAACGCACCGTCCACAACGCCGAAGCGGGAGAGGAACCAGATAACGATGGTCGAAAGCAGAATGACTGTGCCGGCTTTCTTTATAAACGACCAGCCGCGCTCCCACATCGAACGCAGAACGTTTCCGAGGGTCGGCCAATGGTAAGCGGGAAGTTCCATAACAAACGGTGCAGGCTCTCCGGAGAACATTTTGGTTTTCTTCAGCATCACACCGGAAACGATAATCGCAGCCATACCGATAAAGTAAGCGGAAACCGCAACGATCCAGGAATTTCCGAACAGTGCGCCGGCGATCATGCCGATAAACGGCAGCTTTGCGCCGCAGGGGATAAACGTTGTTGTCATTATCGTCATACGACGGTCCCGTTCGTTTTCAATCGTACGCGAAGCCATAATACCGGGGATGCCGCAGCCGGAACCGATCAGCATCGGGATAAACGATTTGCCCGAAAGGCCGAATCTGCGGAAGATTCGATCGAGAACAAAGGCAATTCGCGACATATAGCCGCATGCTTCCAGGAAAGCGAGCAGCAGGAACAGTACGAGCATCTGCGGAACGAATCCCAAAACAGCGCCGACGCCCGCCACAATGCCATCCTGAATCAGCCCATACAGCCAATCGGGAACGCGAGTATCGCCGTTCTCGTCGAGCAGAGCCATATCCACCAGGGCCGGAACACCGGGAACCCATACGCCATACGCTGCGGGATCCGGTTCTTCGAGACCGTTTGCTTCTACATAGGCGACGGCATCGCGATACGACATCGCATTGGTTTCTTCTTCATCCGCCTCTTTAGGAACCTCATCGAAATAGACCTTTACCTGATACGGCGCAAGCGTTTCTTCGTCTTCAAGATCGTAAGAAACGGATTCCTCATCCGCAGTGAACGCCTTCAAAGAAGCAATTGCTTCCGCTTCCTCTGCATCTTCGAGATTGTCAAGTCCATAGAAAGCATCGATGGCATTTGCAGCCGAAGCGTATTCCTCGGATGCTTCTTCGTAGGCAGTGGAACCAATTCCGAACAGATGGAATCCGTCGCCGAACAATCCGTCATTTGCCCAGTCCGTTGCAGCGGAACCGATCCCGACCATGGAAATCCAGTACACAAGACCCATGACGATAAGGAAGATCGGGAGACCGAGCCAACGATTTGTTACGATCTTATCGATCTTATCGGAGACGGAAAGGTTTCCGGCTCCTTTTTTCTTATAGCACGTTTTGATGACCGAGCCAATATAAACATACCGCTCGTTCGTGATGATGCTCTCCGCATCGTCATCGAGTTCCTTCTCGGCAGCCTGAATGTCTTTTTCAATGTGCTCCAGAGTTTCGGATGAGATCGTGAGCTGCTCGCGCACTTTGTCATCGCGCTCAAACACTTTGATTGCGTACCACCGCTGCTGCTCCTCCGGTAAGTTATGAACAACCGCTTCTTCAATGTGCGCAAGTGCGTGCTCAACCGGTCCGGAGAATGTATGCTGCGGAATCGTTTTGGTTTCTTGTGCAGCAACGATGGCCGCTTCAGCGGCTTCCTGAATACCGGTTCCCTTCAGCGCTGAGATTTCGACTACTTTGCAGCCCAATGCTTTTCCCAAAGCTTTCGTATCGATCCGGTCGCCGCTTTTCTTAACGACGTCCATCATGTTGATCGCGATGACGACGGGAATACCGAGCTCAGTCAGCTGTGTCGTCAAATACAGATTTCGTTCCAGATTTGTACCGTCGACAATGTTCAGAATGGCGTCAGGCCGTTCCGAAATCAAATAGTTTCGGGCGACGACTTCTTCCAACGTATAGGGGGACAGAGAATAGATACCGGGAAGGTCGGTAATGATAACGTCATCGTGCTTTTTCAGCTTGCCTTCCTTTTTCTCTACCGTAACACCCGGCCAGTTTCCTACGAACTGATTCGAACCGGTCAGCGCGTTGAACAGCGTTGTTTTACCGCTGTTCGGGTTTCCCGCAAGGGCAATCCGTATACTCATGTTTCATTATACTCCTTATTTTTCTTTCCTGACGAGGATTTGGTTCGGCTTATCAGACAAACTTAGTATTGTCTAACTGCTGAACCAAAAAAATCACTCTTTGAAATTGGATGCATCACCGGATACTTCAATCATCTGCGCATCGGCTTTTCGAATGGAGAGTTCGTATCCGCGTACCGTTACTTCCATCGGATCGCCGAGCGGAGCAACCTTACGAACGAATACTTCGATTCCTTTCGTAATTCCCATGTCCATAATACGACGCTTAACCGCGCCTTCTCCGTGCAGCTTAACGACTTGAACCGTTGAACCGATTTTGACGTCACGCAGTGTTTTCTTGTTTGCTTCCATTGTGCTCCTCCTTTTCAATCCTTACACCATAATGTGCCTGGCCATCTCCTCGTTGATTGCAACACGGGATTCTTTGACGCGTACAATCAGATTCCCGTTCAACGATGTGATAACCGTTGCTTTTCCGCCTACAACAAATCCGAGATCATACAAATGCTGTTTCACTTCCGGACTGCCGCCAACCTTTCGAATGACAACCTCTTCGTTCGGGTCTGCAAAGCAAAGAGGGATCATATCAAATTACTCCTTTCCTCATAATTCAATACTGCTTATGTTAGATCCTTCTAACAGCTTAAGTATAGTAAGATGTATCTAACTTGTCAAGCAAAAAATGGTTTATCGATAAAAAATCGTTTCCAAATGATGGATTGGAATGTGAACAAATGGGAAACTCCTGTAAGGAAAAAGGAAATATTCACCCCGTTCGGTTGCAAAAAAAAAAGAATCGGGGTATACTCGAGAAAAAAACAGAAGGCTGAATCAATGGAAAAAAAGAAGAAAAAACATATTGTACTTTGGATCATTCTTGGCGTTCTTGTAATAGGACTTGCTGTACTCGGTTGGTTTGCGTACCGCGTACTTGCACAGCCGCATTCGCTGTTTGAGGATCCGGTTGCAAAGGCTACTGCCATCCCCGCTGCAACGCCTCTTGCACCGCTGTTTCCGGTTGTTACGGAGGAGCCCGTGCAGGAAGACAATGCTCCCCGGGAACAAACTGCAGAAGCAGAACCTTCTGCTGCACCATCGGACTCTTCTGTCGATACGATTGCTCCAAAGGGCACGCTGAACATAATGCTGATGGGCATTGATGCTTATGAAGATGATACCTCCACAAGCGGAACGATGCCGCACACCGATGCGATGATGGTCATCGCAATCAATTTCGATGAGAATACCGTCAATCTTATTTCTCTTCCGCGCGATACGTTTACAACGGCACCGGGCTATCGCGGTTACTATAAGTTTAACGGCGTCTTCAACGTCGGCGGCGGGATGGATAACCCGGCAGGCGGATTTGAACTCGTGTCCCGAACCGCGGAACAATGGCTCGGAGGAATCTCGATTCCATACTATTACGGATTGGATTTTGAGGCAGTAAAGGATATAGTCGATGCCATCGGCGGTATCGATTATGATGTAGACCAGTCGTTCTGGAACATGAGCCGGACAAAACACTACACCAAGGGGATAAAACATTTGGACGGAGATGCCGTTATGGGCTATATCCGGATTCGAAAAGAAGCAGACGGTAAGGACAGCTCCCGTACGGCTCGTCAGCGGAGAATGATGGTTGCGCTGTTCAAAAAGATTAAGGACGAGAAGCTGCTTTCATCCATACCTGCGTTGATCAATGCGGCGTCCAGCGGCATCTACACGAATACGACTCTTTTGCAGACGACGGCGCTTGCCAACTATGCGGCCAACCTGCCGTCGGAGAACATCCATACCCTTGCGATGAGCGGAACGATGCGCCTTGCGTTTGAATGGTCATTCTGCTTTGTCGATCAGGAGAATCGGCTTGAGATCATTCGCGACGTATTCGGAATCGAAACGGACCCGATAGGGACCTGCACACCGCGCTATGAACGGTGGCTGCACAATACGGGCTTTACCGTGCTGAAGAGCTTGCGCCAGTGTGAAAAAGTCTTTGCCGAAATGTCCGATCAGAAATCGGCCGGAGTCGTGTTTTCCGATGAACAAATTGCGCTCTATTCCGATGCTTACAATGCATATGTGAAACTGCATGGCATGTTTGATGATGCGACCGAGGAGCTCGGAGCGCTCTATACCGGAGAAGAGAAGACCCTGACGGAGTATCAGGAAGTCGAAAAGGCCTGGGCGAAACTGTTCAATGAGCAGTTGGATACGGTTAAGAAAACGACGGCACAGCTTGCGAATGAAATCGGCTACACCGGAAAATTGCAATGGAAGCTGCAATACGTCGAATGGTATGATGACGCCGATATCAACGAAGTAAAGGTCGATTTCCGGTAAGGAATACGAAAAATGATTGACAACCCGATCATTCCGGAATAAAATATACAAAGAAAGCGGCAGTTCGGAAGCGACTGGTTCCGTTGCCGCTTGTTATTTTTCCGAATGGAATTGAAGGAGAGTAAACAATGTTTCATGTAACCGTCAAAGACACGTATGATGAAGTATCCAAGGCTGCTTTTTCTGTAATGAAGTCTGTTCTTTACGGCGATCATGCGCCGGTACTCGGCCTTGCGACCGGTTCCAGCCCCGTCGGATTGTACAAGGAAATGATCCGCGATCATCAGGAAAACGGTACGAGTTATCAGGATATTCTGACGTTTAACCTGGATGAGTATATCGGTCTTCCGCGCGATCATCGTGAAAGCTACTGGACGTTCATGCATGTCAATCTCTTCAATCATATCGATATTCCGGATGAGAACGTGCATGTTCCGCTCGGATGCGGAGAGAATCCCGAAGCGGATTGCGCCGCGTATGAAGCGGAGCTTGCCAAGCATGTTGTCGATGTGCAGGTGCTCGGCATCGGCAGCGACGGTCATATCGCCTTCAACGAACCGGGATGCCCGTTTGACAGTGTAACGCATCTGATGGATCTCACAGAACAGACCCGCAGGGACAATGCCCGATTCTTTGACGGTGATATCAATCAGGTTCCGACCAAGGCCGCAACGATGGGTCTCGCGAGCATCATGCGGGCCAAGAAGATCATCATGATCGCAACCGGAAGCAATAAGGCGGATGCCATTCGCGGCATGATGGAAGGCCCGAAAACGGTTGATTGCCCGGCAAGCATTCTGCAGGACCATCCGGAAGTCTACGTCTTCCTCGATCGCGAAGCGGCTTCCAAACTTTCGAAATAAATCACATAGTGGAATCCTTTTGAAAAGCACACGGAAATCCCGTGTGCTTTTGTATGTTTTTCGGGTGGTTTGCATATACTGACAGCAGAGAATGACATCTGTTGACGAAAAGGGAGGAATCGAGATGATTTGGGCTACTTTACTGGCGACAGCCGTTATCATAACATTTATCGTGATTTGCTGCTGCGTTGTTTCTTCCCGCTTCAGCAGAGGGTAACTTAATACCGTTCGAGGATAAACGCCCGATTAGCGTCCGTAATTCGTTCCAATTGAACGTCTTCCTTCAGAGACAGCGCATGGATCGGTCGGACGATCGTTCCCTGCAGCCCACAATCGGCGGGAAGAATTGCTCGAACGTTCCCGGAAGGCGCGTAAGCGGCTGCGGCACGCAGAAGGAGCCGGTATTGCTTTGGATAGACGGCAAAGCATTCCGCGACTTCCACCTCAGAAGCGCCGGGCAGAAAAGCAATATATCCATATCCATCTTTCGTTTGCAGCAATATTCCCTGATCCGCTGCATATTCTCGCAACGTCAACAGAAAATCATCCTTGTTTCTTTGCAGCAGAAAGGGATGGCTGCCGGAAAGAAACTGATACATTAAAAACGGTAGACCGAGATCCCGAACAGGCATTACGTCCTGTAGTTCTTCCTGCGAGGCTGCCGTTTCTTCGACTTCCATTCCGTACGTGAGCGGATGAAATCCATACTGGGCATAGAGATCCGGAATGGCTGGGGAGAGGATCGCAAGATCAAATCCGTGTGCCGCTGCATTTTTGACCAGTCGTGACAGCGTTTCGGACATCAATCCCTGATGCCGATAGATCGGAAGGGTACAAACGCCCGCGATCAGAACGGCTTGATACGTAGGATTTTTGGTTGTTACCGGGCGACCGAGCGCCATAGAGACGATCCGATCTTCTTCAAACGCGCCAAAGGAGAGTGCAGGCGTAAAACGATGCGCAAAATAAAATGCGGCAAACGGTTGCGTATCCTGAAACACTTCCTGCCAAAGCGCCATGGCACGGAAACAATCATATGGTTGCAATTGACGGATGATCATAGCCGTTGCCTCCCTCCTGCGCGTGCAAAAACACTCAAAACAATGCCTACACACGCAAGTGATGCAAGCATATTGGATCCGCCATAACTGATAAACGGAAGCGGAATACCGGTAACAGGCATTGCGCCCATACACATGCCGATGTTTTCAAAGACGTGTGAGGCAAGCATAGCCGTGCAACCGACGACAAGACAACGACCGTATGTGTCGCGTGCGCGCAGCGCAGTCCTTAGCCAGTGGAAGAACAAAACAAAGAAGACAAGAATCAGGATACTTGAACCGACAAATCCGAGGCCTTCTCCGATTCCTGCAAAGATAAAATCACTGTGCCAGACGGGGACATACCCGGTTTGAATCAACGTTCCTTTCACAAAATAACCTTTGCCCCAAAGTCCCCCGGAGCCGATGACCTGCTTTGCATGAAGAACGTTCAATCCGTCTCCTTTCAGGTCGCGTGTCGGATCCAGAAAAACCCGAATGCGGTTTTTCTGCACTTCGGAAAAGAAGAAACGCCAACCGACGATGGCTGCAGCAGCCATTCCCCCGAAACCGACGGCAAGATATGCCCAATGGAGACGGACACAGAAGAGGATTGCGATCGAAATGACCAGGATGACCATTGCCGTTCCGAAATCGCGCTGCAAAAGAACGAGTACGAACGGAATCAGAATATATAAGCCACAAACACCGACGTCTACCGGATTCTTTAGCGCGCCGTGTTTTTCATATCGTTCGGCAGCTGTTTTTGAAAGCAGGACGATCAGGACGACCTTTGTCAATTCACTCGGCTGAAAGGCACGGGTTCCGACCGTGTACCATCCGAATGCGCCTCTTGTATTTTCTCCAGCAATGACCAAAAGAAGCAGCAGAACCAGACAAACCAAATAAGCCGTTTTGGAAAACGGTTTATATTGATTGTAATCAAAGATGGCAAGAGGGACGGCGAGCAGCAGGGAGATTGCAATATTTCCGAGTTGCCGGGATGGGAAAGCCAAGTGCATTTTGGCAAAATAATCGGCGTAAGTGACCTCGCTTCCATCGAACGGGTCACAAAAAACATTGATCAGCGTAATGAGACCGAACAGAACCAAGCCCGAAACGAGTACGAGCGTCAACACATCTACTTGATAGGGGGCTTTGATTCGCGTCGTCTTACGCGTCATCGAATGCTGTATTCCTCCGGTTTCTTGAGAGCGGCGTTAAGCTCCGCTTTCTTCAAAAGTGATGGGCTTACCGAGAAGCGCCGTCCTATGCGGGCTGCGGCCGATGCCGACTTTGTTCCGCTTGTCTGAATTCCATCCTGCTACTGAAGCGTATTTGAAAACGCATAAAACGAGTCTCGAAGCTCCGAAATATCTTCGTACATATCGCTGTACACTTCCAAAAGGATGTCGCCGTCAAATCCTTTCGTTTTAAGAGCATCGATCAGACGACGGAAATCGAAGCTGCCGTAAGGCGGGAGAAGGTACCGGTATGCACCGTTCTCTATCACGCAATCGCAGCAATGCACAGCGTCGATCCGATCACCGACGGCATCGACAATCGAGAATGGGTCGACACCGCTTCGCAGCGCCTGCTTTACATCGAGCGTAAAATGAAGGTCATCGGACTGCATGGCATCCAGCAGTCGAAGCGCAAATTCCGGCTCACGGAAAAAACACCAGCTGACGTTTTCAAGCGTCAATCGAATGTCATGCGAAGCGGCAAGGCTGCAGAGCCGATCAAAGATCGGCGCGATCCGATAAAGCTCCAAGTTTTTAGCCGCACCGGACAGATGCGCCGCGCCATGCATACAGTATCGATGCGTGCCGAGTATTTCACCGGCTAAGAGTACCTTTTCATAGATCGCAAAGGCGTCTTCGATCTGGCGCGGATGCAGCGAGAACAACTGCGATTCAAACATCGAGCTCATCGGATGCACGCTGCAAACCGTAACGCCGGCTTTTTGCGTCCGCTCCGAAAGAAGACGAATGAAGTCCGGCTCATATTCCGAAAAAGAATTCAAAAAATATTCCGCATAGCGTACGCCCCAATCGGCGTAGATTGCAGGAAGATCTTCCAACATCATTCGGTTGTAAAAGCTTGCCGTGGAAATCCCGATTCGCATACCGTACCTCGTTCCTATTGTATCATCCTTTTTTCTGTATGGCAAATGATAACAAAAACTTTTTTTCAAACAAAAATATTTTCTGCAAACCGGTTTACAAATCAGCAGAAATGCGGTATGATGAGGGTGGGAAATCGTGGGAGCGCGATCCCAATTTGAGAAACAGAGGGAGTTTTTGCATGATTGATCTTACCATGAATCGCGAGAATCTCAAGCGCACCGTTAAGCGCGCCAAGGAGCGCAACATTATTATTCCGACTTTTGCCCAGATGCAGCATCCGGAGACGATTCCGCAGGCGATTACGGAGAAATTGCCCGAGGTTGGGCTTTGGGACGTGAATCCGCTGAACCTGTTCCGCATTACATGGAAGAATAATCCGGTGGAAAAGGGAGGGGACGGGAAGTTCGGTCCGGTCAACTTTATCGAAGTACCGCACCAATTGACCGGTGTAAAAGCACGGATTCTGATCATGACCGGCAAATGGTTCCCGACCGGTTGCCATAAGGTCGGCGCATCGTTCGGCTGTCTCGTGCCGCGGCTCGTAACCGGTCAGTTTGACCCGACGTATCATAAGGCGGTTTGGCCGTCAACCGGCAACTATTGCCGCGGCGGCGCGTATAACAGTGCTTTGCTTGGCTGCAACTCCATCGCAATCCTCCCCGAAGAAATGAGCGCGGAGCGCTTCGAATGGCTGAAGACGGTGGCCGGAGAGATCATTGCGACCCCGGGTTGCGAATCGAACGTCAAGGAGATCTTTGACGAGACGCATCGGCTTCGCAAGCGTCCCGAAGTGATGATTTTCAATCAATTTGAAGAGATGGGGAATCCGCTTTGGCATTATCAGGTGACCGGTCATGCGATCGCGGAAGCCGTCGAGCAGGTGAAAGGCGAAGGAGATCGGTTTGCCGGCGCAGCTTTCACGTCCGGTTCGGCCGGAACGATGAGCGCGGGCGATTATCTGAAGGAGATCTATCCGGGCAGTAAACTTGCCGTCGGCGAAGCGCTTCAGTGTCCGACGCTTTTGAACAACGGTTTCGGCGGTCATCGGATTGAAGGCATCGGCGATAAGCATGTTCCGTGGATTCACAACGTCAAGAATACCGATATGGTGATCGCGATCGATGATGAGGACAGCCAACGTCTTCTGCGCCTGTTCAACGATCCGGAAGGCCAGCGGTATCTGAAGGATGTTATCGGGGTTCCGGCGGACTTTATCGAAAAGCTCCCGCTGCTCGGCATCTCCGGCATCGCGAATCTGCTTTGCTGCATCAAGATGGCCAAGTATTATGAGCTGACCGAGCATGATATCCTTGCAACGGTCGGAACCGACTCGGCAATCATGTATCAGAGCCGCATCCGCGAGCTTGAGGAAAAGGACGGTGCGTATTCGCAGGAGACAGCGGCCGCCGATTATGCGGAACATCTGCATGGACTTCGGACCGACAGCATGGAGGAGCTCACCTATCAGACGCGCAAGCGCATCCATAATCTCAAGTATTATACATGGGTCGAGCAACAGGGCAAAACGGTTGAAGAACTCAATGCACAGTGGTACGACCCGGAGTATTGGGTGAATGTTCACAATCAGATGGACGAAATCGACCGACTGATTAACGAGTTCAACGATGCGACCGGATTGTTGAAAGAGCTGTAAGAACAAAACGGAGACGGGCGGGAACATTCCCGCCCGATTTTCTTATTGCGCGTTTGCCGCTGTCTCGTTATCAACAAGCTCATGAAAGTCCGGCCTTCCGGTCAGCACTCCGTTAAAATCCATGATGTCCAGCAGCCGCTGATAATCCGCTTCCTCCATGGTCAATTCTGTTTTCCAGGAGTCCGTCTCTCGATAGGATTTTGCGACGATCATCAGACTTTCGAGCGAAGTATCCGGAAAATACGGCTGCATCGCTTCGGCAATTTCCTGATCCGTTGCGGTCTGGATCCAGATTTGCGCGCGATGAATTGCTCTCAGGAAGGATTGCACGACCTTTGCGGAACGCATCTGATCGGTCACAAAGTAGCAAGTATACGGCACTTCACCGGATTCAAGTCCAATGTTCGCGACGATATATCCTTTTTGCGCGTTTTGAAATTCGGTAGCAGTCGGCTCAAAGAGCGTCACATAATCGCCTTCGCCGCCTTCAAATGCTCCGGCCATCAGATTGAACTGAATCGAATCGATGATGGTACAGTTCTCTCCGTCGTTGAGACCGTTCTGCGCCATCACATAGCGGAGCGTCATGATCGGCATGCCGCCCGCCCTTCCGCCGATGACGGATTTCCCGATCAGATCCGACCAGGAGAAGGAATCGATTTGTTCACGGGAAATCAGAAACGATCCATCGCGTTTGGTCAACTGACCGACGATGACCGGATGATCCGCCTTTCCTTCATTCAGGATATAGACGCCAGTTTCCGGCCCTGCAAGGCAGATATCCGCTTCGCCGGCAAGCAGCGCAGTCATAGCCTTTTCGCTTCCGCCGGACGTTGTGATTTCCACCTGAATTCCTTCCTCATCAAAGAATCCGAGCGCATCCGCAACGTACTGCGGCGCATAGAATACCGATCTTGTTACTTCATGCAGCCGAACGACGGGTACTTCCTGCTCTTGGGAAGCGGTACAGGCGATCGGTACCAGCATTAGAATGCAGCAGAGCATCAAAACGATTCTTTTCATACAAGTCCTCCGTTTTGTTTTTCTGTATCGTATGAGAAAAAGGAAAAATGCGTGCGGCACTTGAAAAAAAGAAACGAATGGAGTATACTGGAAACGGAGGACGGAACTATGGATAATAATATGGACATGACAAGAAAATTTCGGGTTGCGAAGGACGTTAAAACGCCGGAAGACGTTTTGATGACCGTTTATCATGCGATGCGGGAAAAGGGATACGATCCGGTCAACCAGATCGTCGGCTATCTGCTCTCCGGTGACCCGACGTATATCACGAGCCATAACAATGCCCGGTATCTCGTTCTGCGCATGGAGCGGGACGATCTGCTTGAGGAACTCGTCCGGTTCTACGTTGAGAATCACGAATGAGAACGCTTTGTCTGGATGTCGGAGATCGACGGATCGGCGTTGCGGTTTCGGATGCGCTCGGCATTACGGCGCAGGGCCTGGAAACCTATTGGCGTACGGAAAGCACCAAAAAGGATGTAGCGTACATCCTTGGATTGTTGCGGCAGTACGCGCCATGCAGACTCTTACTGGGCCTTCCGATGAATATGAACGGAACGCTCGGCGAGCAGGGCGAAAAGGTACAATGCTTTGCCGACGCGATCCGCAAAGAATGGAATGGGGAGATTGTCTTTTTCGATGAACGGCTGACGACGATGACTGCGCGTCGCGTGCTGCTCGATGCGGATATTTCGCGAGGCAAGCAGAAGAAAGTGATCGATAAGCTTGCGGCGGTCGTGATTTTACAGGGCTATATGGAATCCCATCCCCAATAAACCCTCCCGAAAAGAAAGGAATTGCAAATGGAAGAGAAAAACAGCATTATCACTTTGACCGACGAGAACGGCGTTGAAGCCGATTTCGATCTGGTATGCACATTTGATTATGAGAACCGTAAGTTTGCCGCAATGTTCCCGCTCGGCGAGGTCGAGGGCGTTGCGGATGACGAAGTCGTCATTCTCGAGATTGTGAAAGACGGCGAGGGAGAAACGCTTGTTCCGATCGACAATGAGATCCTGCTCGATGAAGTATTCAATGAGTTTATGGAAATCTTTGAAGATATGGCGGACGGGGAAGACGACGAATAACAACCGTCTGAAAAAACATCCCGCAGGGTTCCTGCGGGATGTTTTGCGTATCAGAGATCTTCCTTGATTTTTTTTGCGGCCAGCTTCATCCGCTGCTCCTTGGCCAACATGCGTTTCCGCATACGGATGTTTTTCGGAGTAATCTCAACGAGCTCGTCGTCCGCGATGAATTCAAGACACTGTTCCAACGTGAAATACGTCGGTGGCGTGAGGCGGAGCGCCTCGTCGCTGCCCGCAGCACGCATATTGGTAACGTGCTTTTTCTTGCAGACGTTGACAACAATGTCTTCCGCGCGCGCGTTCTCACCGACAATCTGACCTTCATACACCGGAATGCCCGGTCCGACGAATAGTCGGCCGCGATCCTGTGCATAAAACAGTCCGTAAGAGGACGTATCCCCGGTCTCATGCGCGACAAGGCTTCCGGTCTTGCGCTCGGAAATCTCTCCTTTAAAGGGCTCATATCCGGCAAAAATATGATTCATTACGCCGTTTCCGCGCGTATCGGTCATCAGCTCGGAACGATACCCCATCAATCCGCGCGCCGGAATGAGGAACTTCAGACGCGTTCCGGTATCGCCGATGGCGGTCATATCCGTCATCTCCGCCTTGCGTTGGCCGAGCTTTTCCATAACGGCACCGACGTATTCCTGCGGAACGTCGATTGTGAGCTCTTCCATCGGCTCGGTAATCCGACCCTGCTCATCGCGGTGCAGAATGACCTTCGGGCGCGACACGGCAAATTCATATCCTTGGCGGCGCATCTGCTCGATCAGAATCGAAAGATGCAGCTCACCACGTCCGGAGACGCGGAATGTATCGGTCGATTCGGTCTCTTCCACGCGCATGCTGACGTTCGTTTTTACCTCGGTAAAGAGTCGATCCCGCAGATTCCGGCTCGTGACATACTTGCCTTCCTTTCCGGCAAACGGGCTGTCATTGACGAGGAACAGCATGCTGACGGTCGGTTCATCGATCTTCACAAACGGCATCGGTTCGACACAGGTCGGATCACACGCCGTTTCACCGACGTTCAGATCTTCCACGCCTGCGACGCAAACGATATCGCCTGCATAAGCCGTCTCAACTTCGACGCGCTGCAGACCTTCGAAGTTATAAAGCCGCGTAATTTTCGTTTCACGCGTCCGGTTCTCCTGACCGCCGCACAGCACAATCTGCTGACCTCGCTTTGCAGTCCCGCGCTCGATGCGGCCAATGCCGATCTTTCCGACGTACTCGTCATAATCGATCGTGGAGAACAGAATTTGCAGCGGCGCTTCGGTATCCTGCTGCGGAGCAGGGATCTCTTTCAGAATTGTATCGAATACGGCCTGCATGTTGTTCTCGAGCTGATCCGGCTCGTAACCGGACTGACCGTTGCGCGCAGAGGCGTAAACGATCGGGAAATCCAACTGTTCGTCGCTCGCGCCGAGCTCAATAAACAATTCCAGCGCCTCGTCCACGACTTCATACGGCCTCGCTTCGGGACGGTCAACCTTGTTGACAACGACAACGCATTTTTTGTTGAGTTCCAGCGCTTTGCGAAGAACAAATCTTGTCTGCGGCATACAGCCTTCGAAGGCGTCGATCAACAGCAGAACGCCGTCCACCATTTGAAGGATCCGTTCCACTTCGCCGCCGAAATCGGCGTGACCCGGCGTGTCGACGATGTTGATGCGCGTATCGCCGTAAAGGACAGCCGTGTTCTTGGAAAGAATGGTAATACCGCGTTCGCGCTCGAGGTCACCCGAGTCCATGATGCGCTCGGTACCTTGCTCGCTTCTGCGAAGCGCGCCGGCGTCCTTTAAAAGCTGATCGACGAGCGTAGTCTTGCCATGGTCGACGTGCGCGATAATCGCAACGTTACGAATGTTCATAGAAAACCTCTTTGTTACAAAATTAGCATCGGTATTATACACCGCGTTCAAAGCCGTTGCAAGCAAAACGCCCCGAAATTGGGGCGAATTTCCGTGCTTTTTACAAGGCTCCGATTCACTGCGCTTTCGGCTGATACACAAAAACGTAATAGAGAACGACGACGGCTGCGGAAAGAAGTGTCAATGCAATCAAAAGAAGGATATCCTTTTTTTGAATCACCAGATCCTCCGAAGAAACATAGGTCAGTTTCATCCGATTCGTGATCGGCAGCAGAAGACTGAACAGGGATACGAGCAGAAGCGTCTGCAGCGGAAACAGAACGATGTTCTTCGCAAGCCGCGGCCAGGTCATAAACGTATATACTTTTCCGTTGACAAGATACATTTGCCATAGATAGAACAACCGATCCAGAATCAGATTGCAGACCACCGTAACGGAAAAACGACCGAGCATAATGCGCAAAACGGATAGCTTTGCGCGGTAATAAAACAGCGCAAAGAGCAACCCTCCGGCAATTTCGGAAAAGATATAAGGGAAGAAATAAGGTCCGCTCGGAAACAGCAGCGCGCCGACGGTATCGCTCACAGCGGAGGCAGCGATCGCCACAACCGGACCGTAGATCATAGAGCCAACCGCATTGAACAGGAATCCAAACGTAATATTCAGATCGGGACCGATCGGAATCCGGAAGGATTTGATGGCGATACGCAGCGCGGTCATCATGGCGGCAAGAATCAAAACGCGCAGCGAACGGAATTCGCGTGTTGCAAGTCGCCAGTACGTGCGGTGAAATGGGGAAGGAAAGAGCTGCGTGGAATCGAGCTCGATCGGGTTGCCGGACATAAAAAATACCTCCTTTTGATGCCGGCCATGGCAACATAAGGAAGCACTGTTCCAAATGGTGTCACAGCGGGATGCGGCAAACGCACCGCAAGGAAGCTCCTTTTCGTCCGCACGGCAACTCCCCGTCCGTGAGGCACTTTAGACACTTTGGTCAACGCGCGTCTGCCTACTCTGTTCATCTGTATTATATCGACTGTAAAAGCATTTGTAAACAGCAAAAACAAAAAAGCCGCAAGTTCAAAGAACTTACGGCATTGGTCTGGGTGAGAAGATTTGAACTTCCGGCCTCTTGAACCCCATTCAAGCACGCTACCAAACTGCGCTACACCCAGATATTCTCAAGACCGAAAGTATCATACCATTCGGTCTCGGTTTTGTCAAGTGGGGAAATCAGGGTTCTGCGAACGAGAGCGCGGGGGCGGGCGTTTGCAGCGGCTCGCTGTCCTGCGGCTGCGCCGTGGTCGGTGCCTGCGTAGGTGCATGGGTGCGGACCGTTATAGGAAGAATATCCTGATTCTCGATAAAATCAACGGTATCATTCACAGTTCCCTGACAATGATTGGCAACATCATTGATCCATTTTGAGAGCGGCCCATGCAGGTAACCGAAGCTGTTCAGCGTATACAGCGCTAACGCCGCAATCAGCAGAACTACAACCAAGAATCCGATAAAACGAAATACATATTTCATGCAGCGTTTGCTCCTTTCAAAGATTTTTATTTAGTATAGCACAAATTGTCGAACTCAATCCAAAACAAACTGTGAAATTTTCATACACTCGGCGTTTGCAATCGCCTGTTGGATCATCGGCTCGAAATCGACCAACGCTTCGCTGGCACGAAGCTGTTCCACCTTCGGCCGTGTCACCGGATGCTGCGGAACGAACACTGTGCAGCAATCCTCGTACGGCTGAATCGAAGTTTCAAACGTTCCGATCATCTGTGCGCGTTCAACAATTTCCTCTTTGTCGAATCCGATCAGCGGGCGGAACACGGGAAGCGAGACGGCATCGTCTGTGCAGGCAAGGCTGTCCATCGTTTGGCTTGCGACCTGTCCGATGGCTTCGCCGGTGATCAGCGCTTTTGCGCCGCACTGGTTTGCGATGCGCTCGGCGATCTTCATCATCAACCGGCGCATTAGGACCGTTGTCTCCGAAGAAGGACACTGATCGTAAATTGCAAGCTGAATCTCGGTAAACGAAACAAGATACAGCTCGATCTCACCGGCGTATTTCGACACGATCTTGGTCAGCTCAATGACCTTGTCGCGCGCGCGTTCGCTCGTATAAGGATAACTGTAAAAATGCACAGCGGCCAGTTCCACGCCGCGCTTAGCAATCATATATCCGGCGACTGGGCTGTCGATTCCGCCGGAGATCAACAGCATGGCCTTTCCGTTGGTGCCGACCGGCATACCGCCGACGCCGCGTTGTTCCTTCGTAAAGACAAACGCGCTTTGCTGCCGGACCTCTACGGTGACCTTCAATTGCGGATGATGCACGTCAACCGAAAGGGTAGGATACGTCTCAAGCAACGTATGACCGAGCTCTCTGCAAATCTGTTCGGAAGACATCGGAAACCGTTTATCCGAACGCTTGGCAAAGCACTTGAAGCTCTGGGGCTTGTCCGCATCCGAAGCGACGAGCGAAATCGCCGCTTTCGAAATGGCTTCCCAATTCTTTTCGACACAAAGCGCCGGACTTACGGAATGGACGCCGAAAACACCGCAGATTTTTTCGGAAGCTTCCGCGATCCGATCTTCGGGGATATCGTAGACAAAGACGCGTCCCTGTTCACGTTCGATTCTTGCATGGATCGACTGCAGCGCATCGCGCATACGGTCGACGAGCATTCGCTCGAAGTACGGTCGATTCAATCCTTTCAGATGGATTTCCGCATAGCGAACCAATAAAACCTGCTTCATGGATTTATCTCCTTCTGTATTTTCGTAATAGTTGTACTTGTTCCGCAACGACTTCGGAAACAGCGTCCGCTTCTTCCGGCGTGTTGAACGGGCAAAAGCTGAACCGGATGGCGCCATCCTGCCGCGCTCCGTCGATGCCGATGGCGTGCAGGATTCGATTCTTTCCAATCTTCTTTGCCGAACAGGCGGATCCGGTCGAAACGAGGATCTGTTTTTGCTCAAGCGCGTGTAACAGCACTTCACCGCGAACGCCGACAAAGGAAAGGTTCAGAATGTGCGGTGCACCGGTTTCCAAGGTCGGCCCGTTGAGCAGAACATCGGGAAGCGCGGTAAGGTTCCGATACAACCGTTCTTTTACGGCGCGCATCGAAGCGTGCCATTCCTGGGTATGCGAGGCATAGATGCGCATTGCCGTGTCGCTGCCCAAAATCGCAGGCATATTGCTTGTTCCGGAACGGAATCCCTTTTCCTGCCCGCCGCCAATCTGCCCCCCGGAATTTTTGATTCCGCTGCGCACATACAGAATTCCGACGCCTTTGGGCGCATGAAACTTGTGGGAAGAGATCGAGTAAAGGTCACAGGGCATCCAATCCATTCGGACTTTCAGAAATGCCTGTACGCCGTCGGAATGAAACACGGCATTCGGCGCATATGTATGGATCTTGCTTGCAATTTGTTCAAGGTCGTTCCGGCTGCCGAGCTCATTGTTGACATGCATGATGCTCACAAGCGTTGTATCCGGGGTTAAAACCTCGTGCAGCCGTTCGATATCCACCGTTCCGTCCCTAAGTAGCGGAGCGTAGACGACTTCGGCATCATATTGCTTTGCGGCAGCAAGGATTGTATCATAAACGGAAGCATGTTCCACGGCGGTTGTAACGATTCGTTTCTTTCCGCGTGCGGCACGAAGCGTTCCGAAAACAGCAATGTTATTGGATTCCGTTCCGCCCGAAGTAAAATACACTTCTTCGGGACGCACATGCAAAAGACTTGCCGCATACGTTCTTGCGGCAGTCAGTTCCTTTTCAACCGAAAAAGCCGCGCCGTATGCTGCGGCGGGATTAAAGTATCCTTCGGTCATCGAACGGAGCGCGCGATCTGCGGCCTCCGGAAGGACGCGTGTCGTTGCGCTGTTATCAAAATAGATCATATGGCTTGTTCCATCCTGTGATTGTTTGATAATACCATATTATGCAAACCGTTGCAAATCCGTTTCCTTTTATAACATACTTTCCATCCTTTGACAAGGAATAGTAACAGAATTCATGCAAATTGTTTACACATTCGTCACGCATCTGCGAAAAAAATGCTGTATAATGTAGGCGTATGTTCAGAAACTACTTAGGAGGTACCTATGATTTGTAAAGAATGCGGTGCTTACAATCCCGATCATGCAACGTATTGTAAGGTTTGCGCCGCGAATCTGAAGGAGGACGCAGCTCCCGCGAACGGGAAGGAAGGGGATTCCCGCGCAACGCGTACGTTCGTTCGCCCGTCTTGGACGGTTCCTACGTATAAGAAAGCACAGGAAATCGAAGACCCCGAGCTTGATCCCGAAGAACCGGAAGAAGAAACCGAAATCATCGAGGAAGAGCCGGAAGAAGCGGTTCAGTCTGAGCCGGAAACGATGGAAGAACCCGAGGAAGAGGTAGAAGTCAAACCTGCTCCGAAGTTTGCCCGCCGTCCGGTCAAGCCTTCATTCTTTGCGGATGAGGATGACGAGGATGATGAGGATGATGAGGACGACGAAGAGGAAGAGGAAGAAGTCAAACCCGCTCCGAAGTTTGCTCGTGCTGCTCAAAAGCCCGCTTCCAAGAAGACTCCGGTCTATGACGACGATGAGGATGACGAGGTCGATGAGGACGAGGAAGAAATCCAGCCCGTCAAAAAAGCCGTCAAACGTCCTGTAAAGAAAGCACGTAAACCCGAGCCGGAAGACGAGGACGATGAAGATGAGGACGACGAGGAAGACGTCCCGGTTTATCATCGTTCCAAGAGTCCTAGCTTTACAAAGCGTCCGCCGGTTCGCCTGGAACATGAAGACAATGAGGACGACGAGGAATACGATCGCGACGAGGATGAGGACGACGATTCTTATGAATATGAACCGACGCCTCCGAAGCGCAAGAAAAACGGCAAGGGCAATGGCCCGCTGTTCTGGATTCTGCTTGTGGCGATTATCGTTGTTATTATCTGCATCATCGTCGCCGGTGTTCTGATGCTGACGTCCGGCAAGAACGGCCTGTCCTGCGCAGCGCAGCAGACCTCGACCAAGCAGACCGATGTTGCGCAGCCCGGTTCCGATCCCGTGCCCGGATCGAGCGAAACGAACCCGCAGCAGGAATCCAACGATATGAATACCGTGAAAGTGGAAGAAACGGTGAACGGAAACGGTCAGGAATGCCTGACGATGTCGATTCCCGCCACGCCGCACAGCATGGTAACGATCCGGATCCCGAACCAGGAGGATCAGAACGCTCCGAACGATTCGGATGACCCCGTATTGTTCAAACTTCAGATTCTGAAATCATACTACTATCCGGGAACGCCGGTTGAGAATCCGCAGTATCAGTTTACGCCGGAAATCTTCCGCACCGAACAGGACGGTACGACACATCAGTTGATCGTTCCGACGCAGACGCTCACGCTCCCGTCGCTCACGATCGACCTCGAACAGCCGGTCCCGAACGAAGAAGGCATTATTATGGCGGATAAGAACAATCTTGTTCGGATCTCCGGCCATATCAATGACGACAGCTTCTACATCAACATGACTGTCGACGGCCAGCAAACCCTGGTATACACAGGCGGTTTCTTCGAGGCGGAGTACACGATGACGTCCGATATGCCGACGACGATCACGCTTCATGTGGAAGAGGATAACTGGGCTTCCGCAACGAAGGAAATCACGATCAATCCGTATGTCTTCGTTCCGGAAAAGATGGTTCTGACCGTGGACAACGATCGCATCAGTGAGCTGAAAGCAGGAAGCTCCGGTACCACCGTTACCGTTCATGGCACGACGCTCCCCGGCGCAACGCTGAACGCTGAGAGTGACGATACGACCAAAGTCGTCTGCACGTCCGTCACGGTGGATGAAACCGGAAACTACTCGTTCGATGTAACGATGAATCCTTCCTTCTACGGCACCTCGTTGATCACGCTTACAGCCGAAAAGGAAGACGCAACATCCGATTCGACGCAATTCTATGTCTACCGTATGTATGGGGATCGTACCGCCTTCGTCAAGGGCTATAACCCGAATTACAAGGAAGTCGGCACCGGCTCCAAGAACCTGACGATGGCTGCGATGCTCGCGCAGCAGGCGACGTATGCGACGAACAATTACGGCTTCCGCATCACCGCAAAGGTTGATTCGGTCACCAAGGGTGAGGATGGATACGAGTATGTGCAGATGACGCTTGCCAGCGGCGAAACGGTGTATGTGATCGATTTCGGCGAGAAGTGGGATCCGTCGTCCAACGTCGGAAGCAAGTACAACATTTACGGCAACTTCCTCGGCACCTATACCGACGGGACCACGCCGCTGTTCGCAGGCTACTTTGCGATGAAGAAGTAAGCATGAGAATTTGGGCCAAAACACTGAAAGATCATAAGATTCAGAAGGACGTCGTGCAGGAGTTCGCTCTTGCACGACCCTCTGATTTGAAGGGGTGGACACCGGTGATCGGCGAGCTGTGCCATGCGCTCGACATTGAGCGGCCGGTTGTTTTGAACAAACATATTCACGACCTATGCACTTTTTCCCATACGATTTTTAAAGCGTCGGATTTTATGGATTCGATTTCGTTCGACCGGTTTGAAATCGAAATTTTTCCAGAAAAAAAGAAGAATGATCCTTTCGATTCGGTTGCATACTAAACCCGACGAAAGGAGTGATCGCATGAATACTGTTGCTTTGATTCTGATGATCGTCGGATCGCTGAACTGGCTGCTGGTCGGATTGTTTCAATTCAATCTGGTCGCATGGATCTTTGGCGCCGGCACGGTTCTTGCAAGAATCATTTACTCCGTGGTCGGGCTCGCCGCGATCTGGGGTATCGCAATGCTGTTCCAACGCAACGTCCGTCATACGGCGGTCAGCGCTGCGGCGGAAGAATAATCGAATCATATCTCGCCATAATACAAAGAAAGTGCCGCAGTGTTGCAGCACTTTTTTCCTGTTTGAGATTAGCTCAATTTCGCCGTCTGGAACTTTTTCTTCTGACCTTTCATGGAAACGATCACGGTCGGAACAGCTCCGAGCGCAGCGAACAGCAGCGTTTGACCGAACCCAAGCAGATAATCCTTCAGTTCGATTGCGCCTTCTTTAATGAGATCCGGGATTGCGCGGAAAGCGGTAAAGAAGTCGACCTCGAAGAACTTTGCGGCAGCGATCGCCCAATCCACGCGATGCGCGACGTAGATCATCACAAGCATCGCCACGCAAGAGATAATCACGCCTTTTATGGAGAGTTTCTTAGCGAGCAATTCATAGCCTTTGATGGAGCATACCGCAGCTATCAAACCGGAGATTGCGCTGACGCGGTTCAATTGCCCGAGCAGAACTACAACGATCGCGCCGATCAGCGCACCGCCGATCGCGCCGACGATCCCCGCAGGAACGTTCTCATGCTTTTCCTCGTACGCCAAAGCTTGTTCGTTGACATCTTCGGACGAGATCGAATAACAGTCGTCGCAAAGGAATCGAATCGCTTCTCCGAAGGTGCAGAGGCAAGTTTCCTTTTCTTCGCGGCAGCGTTCGCAGGTGTTCCGAAATCCAAGCTCATTGAGCCTTTCGGTCACGTGGTTCAACACATTGCGCAGGTTTTCCGTCATCTCCTCGTCTTTGGTTCCGAGTTTGATGCTGTAGGTGGAAACGTTTGCGATAAACGTGTTGAACGTCAAAAGCCCTCCGCTTTCTTTGGCAAGCTCTTTCCAATCGTTCAATTCCGCTTGCTCGCCGTTTCGGGTCACATGAAACGAGAGAAGATACATCCGATTGTTTTGCGTTCGGCGAATACAGACGGTAAACCCATTGTAGGTTCCGTAAAGAAGTCCCGTTGTCGGATCGTATTTCAATCCGGAAGCAGAGGCGAGCGCCTGCATTTTATCCTGAATTTGACTCATTTGCTAACTCCTTTTTTATTGATCAGTATAGCACAGAACGGTATTTGACGCAAGAGCAGGGGGGGGATTTCCGATTGATCCTGAATTTCAGAACTATTTGTCGAATGTGACGGATTCTTCTGTGCTACTTGCATTCCGCACGACAGAATGGTATAATATGAAAGGAATCGGAAGATTCCGATCCGATCAAATAAGGAGGATGTATGATGAAGGATTTTAAGAAGTATTTGGCCGAGTTTATCGGCACGTTTGTTCTGGTTCTTGTCGCCTGCGGTGTAGCGGTCAAGTCTACCTGCGCCACCAGTGAAGATGTCTTACTCACGGCGCTTGCCTTTGGCGGCGTAATCGTAGCGATGGCGTATTCGATCGGCAACATTTCCGGGTGCCACATCAATCCGGCCGTTTCCGTTGCGGTTTTGATCAATGGCGGAATGAAGTTGAAGGATTTCATCGGATACGTGATCGCCCAGTTCCTCGGCGCGATCGCCGGTGCTGCCGTACTCGGCGTGTTCCTCGGCGACTTTTCCGCACTCGGTGCGAACAACATCAATCCGGGCATCTGGCAGTCCCTGCTGATCGAAGTTGTATTGACCTGCATCTTCGTGCTCGCCGTACTCGGCGCAACGTCCAAGATCGAGAACAGCAAGGTTGCCGGGCTCGTGATCGGCGGTTCGCTTGCACTGGTCCATATGCTCGGCATCTGGCTGACCGGTACCAGCGTCAATCCGGCGCGGTCCTTCGGTCCTGCGCTGCTGCAAGGCGGTGAGGCCCTTGCGTGCTACTGGGTCTTCCTGGTAGGTCCGATGGTTGGCGGCGTACTTGCAGCCCTACTTTGGAAATTTTTGAACGGCAAGAAGGCATAACGCATTTTCACGCAGAACACCCGTTTGCATCTTTGGCAAACGGGTGTTTTCTTTCTTGTCAATTGAGCTTATAGATGCGAAGCCCGTCAAATTTTCGAATCAGTTTCAACATGCTGTTGAACGGTTTCCAGTCCTTGCCTTGATCCGCTTCCGAAAGCTGTAAGTAATGTCGTGCGATCTCGAGTTCGCCGAAATCGCCGTTCATGCAGAGCTTGTGCTGACGCATTTGTTCGCGAAGCATGTATCGGTTGGCGCCATCCTCGATTGGAGTCGTTTCATACAGGTCGCCATAGGTCCAACCCATGGCGCGGTGCGACAGCACCCAACGGGCATGCTCCATCGGCGCGAACACCGCGATCTGCTCCTCGGTAAACGCATGCAGCATTTCAAAATCCACAGGTCGGTCGGTGTAGAAGCAGTCGATCGCGTTCAGGTACTTTGAAAAACTCTTGACCTGATTGATGTTGTACAGCTTGTACTCAAGGGACATGCTGTCAAACTCTTCTTCCAACGCTTTGACACTGATCTGGTTTTCCTCCCCTTCATAGCGATACCGTGCGTTCAGCGCAACAGCGAAGTCGTACATATGGAGGAAGCTGCTGCCGGACAAATAGGTGTGTTTGCTTCTGCGGTCTGCGGTGCGCATAAAGGTGGTAACAAACAGCGGATATTCGGAAAGATCGACGATCTTTTCAATGTCGGTTCGGAAACGCTGCTCCTTTTCCGCCATGTCGCTGTATGCCTTGAGCCGCGGCGGCGTGCCGACTCTGCCGCCCTGTTCCCACTTGCGATAGTTTGCTTCATACATTCCGATCTTTTCGGATTCCTCGGCATCGAAGCAATAGAGCGCATGAATCATTCCACGGGCAAAATCGAATTCTGCGTCCATCGGATGCAGCTCGGTGCGTGAATTTCTGCCGTAGGCGGTGCGATCCCAGCATTGCAGTTCATCGCAAAGCATCAGTAGATACGCGAGCGGATGCAGTTCCATTTTCAGCGGAGCTTTGCACTTGTCATCGGACTTATAAAACGCGATCGCAAACTTAAACAAGCTGTTGTGCAGCATGATTGCGGTCAACACATCCAGATGCGCTTCGTTGAGCATCTGCGTTCCGCATTTTTCTACAAGCTCCTGATACAGCCGGGTCGCGGAGAAAAACGCATGATCCATAAAATATCCGAATTGATCCGGCTGGGTCGGTTTCTGCTGAATCGTATCATAAAGATACGATTCCGTTACGTTGTATGCGTCCCCAAGCCGCTTTTCGATTCCGTATGCCAAAAGCTGTTCGACGTTTTCAAACGGTCTTCCGAACAGTTCCGTAAAGCGCAACTTTGCTTCTTCGCCGAGATTGTCGAGACAGTCGAGATCGCGGTAGGCAAGGTACATACTCCCGGGACCGCGTTTTTTGCGGTCCACTTCAAAATAAGCGAGTACCTGCTCGAACGGAATCTCAAACGGGTATCCGATGTCGTGAAACAGCGAGGTCAATCCCCAGTATTCAAGAAAGAATGCCGCAGCGCGATGTTCATCGACTTTCGGGGTAAAGCCATAAAATGTTTGAAACGTCTTACGAAATGTTTCGTTCGTTTCATAGATCGCAAGCCCTAAGGCGAATACATAGACCGAGTGAGAATAGTGGTCGCGGTGCTTCATCAGCAGGGAACTCGCATTCGATTCGAATTCCGAAAGCAACTCGATCATCTTGCTTGAACGACCATACGCTCCCATGAACATCTCGAGGAAACTGTAATAGACCGTATACGCATCCTCGGCAACGCCGGAATCGATGAACGCTTCCAATTCCCGTTCGAGACAAAGCCGATCGATATCCATCTGCATGTTGTACGGGATCTGATTCGGGCGGTAGCTTGTGCCGAGATAGTGTCCGGTTTCTTCTTCTTTTGTCTTTTCAGAGGAAAAACGCAGCGCTTCGCAGCGGTCATGCAAAAACCGCAAAGCAGCCGATTTCAGATCACTGCCCGTTCTTCCCGCGCCGTACAACGCCGGTTCAAACGGGCCGACGTCCACGTGATAGCGCTCCTTGTTCATCTTACGCATCTGTTCCAAAGCGGTATAAGCCATAGTTTCCTCCCTATTGAATCAGTTGTCTCCCAACAAGAATTGATAACCGTCGCCTAAGCTGTCACGCGCCTTTTGCATGTTGTCGGAGATCCACACATTGCGCAGGTTTTTCAGCGTCAGCAGGATCGAAAGATCCGTAAGCCGTGGATTATTGGTGATATTGATCTCTTCGAGCTCCGGATGCTGCTCTATAAACGTCTTGAACGCTTCGTTGTCGAAATTGCATTCCTCGGCGTTGATGCCAAAGATTCGCTTGCCCTCCAGCACGTCCACCCATTTCGACGCCTGATGCCCGTTGATATTCAGATAGCTGAATTCGGGCACCAGCGCAAGGTACTGATACTCCGCATCACTCTCAAGCTCCCACCAGTCGATCTGCAGATCGAAGTGCGGCACGTCGCCATTTTCATCCGGCGTTTCGGCATAGGTGAAGTCGATCTCCTGAAGCCACGACAGCGTGCGGATCGGCACGCCGCCTCCGCCGAAGTCCGTGCGGACAAGATGCGGAAGTGCGCCGATGCCTTCAAGCGATTTGACGTTCGAATCGCGCACGCTGATGTCCTCGAGCTGCGGCAACGTAAACAGCAGGGAAACGTCCGTCACGCCCGGGCACCACTGCATACGGAACTGCCGCATGCTCGGCTGTTTCTCGACGCCGTTCAGATTCGTGATTGGCTGGCGGTTGATCTGCAGATTCCGAAGGTTATTCATCACGGGAAGGTCGTTGAGGTCCATGATGGGCCCGACTTCACAGGGGATGCGCTCACCGGTGCTGTCGCAGTGGATATAGGTTCTGCGCGTACCCCAATCGGTCTCAAACCACCAGTCGCCCCACGGACTGTGCACATAGTTTCCGGAGATCGCGATCTCCTTGATCATGTCAAGTACGCTCTCCGGCAGCGCAATGAATTCGTCGACCGTCATCAGCGGAAAATCGAACGAGAAATCGCAGTTCTCCGGGATCGCGGCAAGCGGAGAAAGATCGTCGAGCGTCAGTCCGTTGAAGTCCGCCCAACGGAGATTTGTAAGGTTCTGCACGCCCTGTACGCTTGTGACGCCGGTGTACTGAAGCCGCAGCTCTTCGAGATTTTGCAGCGTAAACGCCGCGGACGCATCGGTGAGCGACGGCGTGAACGCGACCTCTAACTTCCAAAGGTTTTCAAGGTTTTGCGCACCCTCGAGCGAGTCGAACGACTGATACTGCAGGGAAAGCTCTTCGAGCCCCGTCAATACGGACAGCTTTGAAAAATCGGTCAGCGTGCCGCGGTTTTCGATCACAACGTCGTGGCTTGCGTCGCCGTCGTTCGCGCGCAGCATAAAGGACGCCTGTCCGTCCTCCCACTGCTGATCCACCCAGTAATCGTCCCAACTGAAAATCACGTCGCCCACCATATTCAGCTTGTTCACACGTTTCAATACTGCACTCGGAAGCGTGTCGAGCTCGTCGAGCGAGAGAAGCGTGACGTCAAATTCGGCGGGCCGCCACCATTCGTCGGGATAGACGACCTCGTAATTTCGGAAATTGCCGCTTTCAACGAGAAGCTGCGCCTGCTCCTGAAGATGCGCGGGAACCTTCAGCACATTGCCGTTTTTGATCCCGTACAGCGGGGAAAGGTCGGTCACGTCGTTGGTTTCGATCAGCTCGATCGAAACGCTCTTTTCGGGGTTCATGCCGTCGAAGCAATGCAGATCATGGAGATCGACCGGCGTGCAAAGCGAGATCCAATCCGCTTCGAACGTCAAGAAATCGGGCAGGGTAAAGGTGCTGTCCAGATAGATCTGGTTGAATTTCAATCCGTTCATCGCTGACCAGTCAGTCAAGCGCGGACAGCCGGTGATTTCCAGATACAGCGTGCCGTAGCGCGTGGCAAGCAGGTTCTGAATACCGTCGAGCGAGGTTAAAAGCTGCGAATCGTCAATGATCAACCGATGCAGCGAAAGCTCCGGCATGCCCGAAAGCGATACGACGCCGTGCAGCAGCAGCTCCTGGGAGACGGTCGGGAACTGCGACCAATCGAGCGGTTCCCGGCTCCAATCGCTCATGCCGCTGCGGCACCAGAGTTCGAGGCTGTTGATCTTCGCGTCCTTGAGATAGGGCAGTGCGCTGCCGGTGCGGTCGGTGACGTTCAGGAAATTGTAGTTTTTGATCGCTTCGAGCCCGGACCAGTCCCGAACCTCCGCGATGCCAAAGGAGAAGCCGTTTTTGTTGACGATGTCCCAAAGGAAATTGACGTCATCAAGCTGTGATCCGTAGATTTGCAGGTCGTTGAGCTTCGGGAGCTTCACGATCGGGGAGATGTCCGCAAGATCGAATACCTTTCCCATAGTGACCTGCCGAAGCGCCGTGCAGCTTTCGAGCGCGGAAATGTCGGTAAGATGCTCAAGCCCCTCGATATACACGCGCCGCAGGCTTGTATGCTCCTCCAAGCCGTGCAGATTGCGTACGCCCTTCGTGTTCCAAAGCTCGAGTTCCTCGAGGTTCTTTGCGTTACTTAGCCATGAAAGATCGTTCAGCGCTTCGTTGTGCAGATCGACGTATCGGAGACTTGTGTTGTCCGCAAGCGCAGAGCAGTCGCGAAGATCCTCGCTCTGATAGCCAATAAACAGCCGCGTCAGATACGAATGATCCTGCAGCCCGCCAAGGCTTCGAAGGTCGGGCAGGTTTACAAGCTCCAGTTCGCGCAGCTTCTTGCAGCCGGAAAGGCAGTCAAGATCGGTCAAAGGAAGGCTGTCGAGCGTAACGTTGGTCAGATCCGGGCAGTTTTTGAGTCCCGAAAGGTCAACCGAACGCGCAGAGCTGTCCGTGTCGATCCAAAGGCTTGTCATGCTCGGCGGACCGAACGAACTGAGATTCGCGGGAATCGGATCGAACAGCATCAGGTTGACGCTGCGAAGACGCGCACAGTCGGACAGCGGCGAAAAATCGGTCAGCGCGTTTCCGGAATAGCCGAAATTGCCGATTGCGGTGTTCCTAAGCCCCTCGATGTCCGTAATGTCGCAGTCGAGCAGCTCCACATTGTCGAGGCTTTCGAGAACGGACAGATCGGGGAGCGTTCCTTTTACGCGCACGAGCGTGATCATCTTCACGTTCTTCATGTAGCGCAGAAAGTCAAGATCGTTCCATTCCGCCGTCTCGATCTCGTGACCGTCCTCGTTGCTGTACCAATGCCGAACGCCTTCCTCCTCGGTACGGCTTGCATAATACTCCGCGCCGACGCCTGCCAAACCCTGCTGTGCAACCCAGCCTTCGGAGCCGTCAAAGTAGTGCAGCTGATCGCCCATAATGATCAGCTCATGCACCTTTTCGAGATCCTCGGGAAGAAGCCCGGCTTCGGAGGGAATGATCGGCTCTGCCGTCGGTTCCGGAACGCTATCCGAACCGCTTGTCTGCTTTGCGGGCAACAGACGTGTGATTAAAAAAATCACTCCAGCCAGAATCAGCAAAGCCGCAATGCCCAAAATGAGGATCGGCAGCGGATTCTTTTTCCCATCAAAGGGCTTTGCGGTCGCGATGCGCTCCGCAAGCTCATCGCCGGAGTAACGCTCGGCAAAGATCGTGTTGCGCGAATAAAGCGCGTTCTCAAGCACCTTAGGCGCTTTCGATCCGTCTAAGTTCACCGGGACTGCTTCCACGCCGTTTGCGTCGCTTGCGAAGAACGTTTCCAAAAGGGCCGGATCGTCCTGAATACGCTTCGAAAGGAACAACAGCATCACGCCCGCTTTGTTCGGCGTTTCGCTTTCCTTCGCGATCGGAAAGCCCTTCGCTTTCAGCGCGTCGAGAATCGGCGCGACGTGCTCCTTGTCGGCGCTTGCAAAGAGGGGAAACAGCTTCTTTTTTCGGTACGTCACCTTTGCCATGGTCAACCTCCTTTGGATGGGCTACGGTACTAATATGACGTCAAACGCCGCGTCGTCCGGGAACGACAGCGGCAGCATATCGATACTCACGGTCACGGTTTTCAGCGTTGGCTGCGCCGTCAGTTCGGTTAGATCGCGTACATTGCTGTGCTCAAGATGCAGAATTTGAAGGCTCGGAAGGACCGGCAGCGTGGAAAGGTCTGTATTCTCGCATCCTGCTATGCTTAGTTCGTTTAACAGCACAAGCCGTTCGAGCGCCTCAAGCGATTGGACAGGCTGCATGACCAGAGAAAGCTTCGCAAGATACGGCATGCGCCCGATCACCGAAAGATCCGAAACGGGACCGGTGATCGGTTTTGCGGAATTGACCGAATACGTTCCGTCGAGATACGTTACATCGGACAGATCCTCAAGCACCATCGTGCCGCAAAAGTGCAGTTCTGTTACCCCGCCGAGATCGGAGAGCGTGATGTCCCCATCAGGACGGTTCAGCGCATTGCGCACCGCGGTCTCCTGCTTTGTATCGGGGAAGGTGACCTTCTCCAGCTCCGGAATATACGGCGTTGCCGTCGGCGTCAGTGTATCGCTTGGTGTAGGCGATGCGCTCGGGTTCAAGACGGAAGCGGAAGGGGATGGAGGAGCGGGAAGGAAATAGCTGTCCAACCTTCCCGAAACAAGCGCATACAATCCCGTCGCTGCGGCGGAAAACAGCAGCAGCGCAAACACAAGCGCCAACCAGTCGAACCGCATGTTTTCAAACGGTTTCCGATAGTAGGCCCGCGTGATGCGTTTGCAGGAGAGAACGGATTCGGCACGCGTTCTTGCGTCGTCCGAGGACGATAGGATCGTGCCGCGAAGCAACAACTTTCTCCATTCCTCATCGGGCTGTGTCTCTTTGAGTGGGAGGATGAATAAAGGCTTATTCAAAGCAAGCGCTGCCTGAACCTCGCTGCGGCAGTTGGGCGATGCCATCGCAGCTTCGGAGACGAAGAACAATACCATCGAACAGGATTGCATATGTTCTTCGATGTTTTTCGGCCAGTCGCTTCCTGCCGGGATGCCTTCATCATACCACAATCGCAGTTTTCGGCTGTGAAGCAGCGTGATGGTCTCAAGGACCTCTCTGGAATCGCGGTGCGAATAGCTGATGAACAGGTAGGGCCGTTTTCCCTCATACGGCTTGAAGTAGTCGCTCATTGCGCGCCCCCTTTCAGCACGATTTCGTACTGTTCCAAAAGAGCACTCGCTTCGTTTGCGCTTGCTTGATCCAGTTCAATGCGGGAAAGGTTGGGGAGCAGAGCAAATTCATCCGTGTTGTTCGGTAAAACGGTAAGGGACAGCGTTGTAACAGTCCGCAATGAATCTTCGGTGATCGGACCGCCGCCCAGCGCTTCGCGTACCGCTGCCGTCAGATATTCATCGGAAAAGAAGACCGTATCGGTCGTCTGCACGATCGAAGGCTTGCGCATCTGTCGGAACAAAAATGCTGCTCCTATAAGAAGAATCGCAACGGCAAAGATGATGTATGCGAATCGGAAAAGTCGATTATTTTGAATGGCATTTGCAGGTCCGATCAATTCCTGCGAAAAACCATCCGCACGCAGCAAAGCCGTTTCCAACGCATCGGTCCCATGCGCCTGGATGTGGATCGCGCGTGAATCTAAGCCCATCGAAAGCTTACTTTCAGCATCGTCTGTATCGATGCTGATAATCGGGATGTTCTTTTCCTGGCAAACGAGTACCGCGCTCTTTGCGGTGTGATCCATACGGGTTGCTTTGGTTTGATACAGGACCACAAGTCGAGCCTTTAACATGCGCGTGTCTCGTTCTTTCCGTTCTGCAACGGTGGAGGCATTTCCGATGGGGTACCAAATGCGGAAGCCGCGTTCATACAGACGTTGGAACAGCGGCCGCAGCCGACCTGCGTCCGAGTTGGAAAAACAAAAATAGAGAAACGGCTGGTCGCCCAAATAAGGCGGAAATAGCTCCGCAAAGTTTGCCATCGGCGCCTCCAGATCAACGTAGTATTCAGATAGGAAATGCCGCATTTGATTTCTATAATATATCATATCTGCATTTAGGCGGTTCGTCAATCATAACCGGCTAAAAAGTTAGAAATTTAGGAAAAAATCCGGTTTTCAAGACCCTCCGGGATCATTCGGAATCATCTTCGGAACAAAAAAACACCTCCGATCCAAATGATCGGAGGCGAAATAATTTCGTTCATTTATTGGCTCATCAGCTTTGCACCGGCGTTCCATGCTTTGCCGACCTTTTCGCCGACGGTAAAGTAACCGTTGCGGAACTGGTCAAAGAGGATCGCATTGAGCTTTTCCGGCTCAACCTTGTCCTTTTCATTGAGCACGGTTTCGTCTGCCTTGACGTTGACGATCTTGCCTACGATACCGTCCACATAGTCGCTGTGGAGGAACTCCAACAGCTCGCATTCCATCACAAGCGGGAATTCCTCAATGATCGGCGCGTGGACCTTGTCACTTTTTACCGCATGATATCCCGTGCGCTCGAACTTATCGTCGATCTTGTTGCCGGAGGCGATGCCGAAAAAGTCCGCAACGTCCATGTGCGCCCGATCCGCGAGTGCTACGGTAAACGCCTTGCTCTCCTGAATGTTCAACCAGGTACGCTTGCCTTCGCCGATGAAGAGGATGATCTTGTCCTCATCACAGATCTGTCCCCAGGCAACGTTCATTACGTTGACCTTTTCGTTCTTGTCATATGCCGCCACCATCAGCACCGGCATCGGGTACACGGCAGGGAGTACGCCCAAATCTTTTTTCATATCAGTTCTTTCCTTTCTTTGATTTGCTGTTTTCGTCACAAAAATACCACCAACGGTAGTTTTCCGGATTCGGCGCGGGGTCCTTCGCAAACGGGACTGCGCAGCGGAACGCGTACAGCACGCATTTGTCGAGCGGACCGCCCTCCTTCAAACACGCCCGCACATACAGTTCGTCAGGATCGGCATTTTTCAACGCCTCGAGTGAGCCGTAGCCAAGCTCTGTGAGTTCCTGTTCCTTCTTTGCCCCAATTCCGGGATCCAATCTGAGATTTCCCATTTACAGTACCTCCGTAAAGTCCTCAATCTTTCGATAAACGTTGTGCCATGGCGCATACGGAACGCTGTCTTCCGATGCATAGCCTATCGGAAGCAGACAGATCGGCTTGATATACGATGGCAAATGGAATGCTTTCGCCACTGCCTGTGCATCGAACAGTCGTACCCATACGGAACCTAAGCCGAGCTCCCATGCTTCGAGCATCATATGCGTGCAGACAATACTGCAATCCATCTCGCCGGAGCTGTAACCGTGCTCAGTCCGGCTTTTCCAGGTCAACCGCTCGTCACTGCAGATGAAAAATACGAGCGGCGCACCGTAGATGCAGCGGCACAGACGATTGATCTTCTCCAATGCCTCCGGGCTTTTCAGCACATAGATCTTCTGCGGCTGATAGTTGACTGCGGTCGGCGCAAGCTGCGCCGCCTCCAGGATCAGATCGATCTTCTCCTGCTCCACGGGTCGATCCGCATAGGAACGAACCGAATACCGTTCTTTCGCCAGTTCCCAAAAGCTCATATCATCTCGCCTCTTGACAAATGTGATTCTATGCCTATAATTATAGCAGGAACATTCAAGAACGCAAGAACGCACTTTATTGTTATATACTATCTAAAAGTATAGTAAGGAGCATCCGATGAATTCTGCGAAAATGAAAGAATACAATTGTCCTGTCGAAGCCGCGATGGACGTGATCGGCGGCAAGTATAAGGCGCAGATCGTTTATGAGCTGATGCAGGGCACGAAGCGGTATTCCGAAATTCAAAAGGCTCTGCCGCAGGCTACGCCGCGGATGCTCAGCAAGCAACTGAAGGAACTGGAGGAGGACGGTGTGATCAACCGCGTTCTTTATCCGGTCGTTCCGCCGAAGACGGAATATTCGCTGACTGAGATGGGACAAACGCTCGTCCCGATCGTGGATGCGCTGTGCAAATGGGGAGATAGCTACCTCTCGCTTTTGAGTAAAGGACATCGGGAAGAATAAAGAAAAGGATTACTCCTCCGATTTAGAGCTTTTTAAACCACCGCGTCCCAACCCTCGGCCTCCGGGTTATGAGTCCATTAAATGGGACAGATAAAACAACCGAGAAAACCTGAAAAAGTGCCTATTTTACTGACTTTTTCGCCATTTTAACCAGTACCAAAAAATCCAATAAATTCACTCTTTTTCAACCAAAGTGTCGTCAAAAATTTCGTCAAGAACAGCCACAAAACGGGTGTATACTGCGTATAAACATGCAAAACGGTATAATTTCATGCAAAAATGGGCCCTAGAACGACAAAAATGATGCTTTTTCCCCTCGAA
>JAEEGL011517648.1_pt1 | contig 44656 bp, 39 predicted proteins | sample 9134231 | NCBI WGS metagenome assembly JAEEGL01 (sample SAMN16246548, study PRJNA631951) | gut metagenome | biome: gut microbiome; feature: rumen; material: fiber-attached | host: Bos | place: Iran: Karaj | collected 2018-10 | reverse complement strand
GACGACCTTCTCCGGCTTCTCGACGTACCATTGCCCGATCGGAATGCCGGCATTGTAGTCGTTCGTGCCGATGAAAACGATTATCGCGTCCACGTCGTCGCCGTGCTCCGAACGGAGCTGCTCCGCCTGGCGCGGAATGTCGTTCCACTGCCTGCCGCTGATGCCGTACACGTAGGGAGTGATCCCCAGCCACTGCTCCAGATAGTTCCAGTACTTGACCTTCGAGCCGTCGTTGCGAGGATCGATGATGGAGTCTCCGAGGTATGCGACCTTCTTTCCGGCCCACGGATGTGCGAAATACTGCTGCGCCATGCCCGGGACAGCCAGCGCCAGCGCGATGAAAAACGTGATGATCCTTTTCATTGATTATGCATTGATTATGTCCTTTCCTGCAAAAATAGCAAAAAACATACAGAATCCGACCTGGCGTAGGACCTGATTTGTGGCGTGACAGGTCCTCGACGGCGCTTTCCGCAGTAGTTGGCCATTGACGAAAGCCGCATGGAACGGCCACATCGCTTTGCGACTCTGTATCGTTGTCCGGCCTTCCATGCCAGGCTTTTTCACCGGACATGGAACGGACGGACTGACAGGAGTGGCCTGGGGGAGAGATTCTGGTGCAAAGCGTATTTCGCGTAAGGAAGAATCTGCCATGGATTTTTCGGATTGGCCGGTTTTTCCGTTGCATAAACAGGTTTAATGAAGTACATTTGCAGAAAAACGGGATACTATGGCTTCAATAAGGGAAATTTATCTGGCCGGCGGGTGCTTCTGGGGCACCGAACATTATTTCAAGCAGGTCCGCGGAGTCGTGGACACCGAGACCGGTTTCGCCAACGGCCATCTGGACAACCCTTCGTACAAGCAGGTCAAGGCGGGGGATACAGGCTTCGCCGAGACGGTCCGCATAAAGTATGACCCTGACGTAGTGAGCCTTGAACTGCTGCTGGACCTGTATTTCAAGTCAATCGATCCTCTGAGCCTCAACAAACAGGGGGAGGACGAAGGAACACAGTACCGCACGGGCATCTATTATACCGACCCGTCGGACCTTCCGGTCATCGACCGTGCATTCGGTGCGGTGGAGGCTGCGGCCGGCCGGCCACTGGCCGTCGAGAAGCTGCCTCTTCAGAATTTCTTCACCGCCGAGGAGTACCATCAGGACTACCTCGACAAGAATCCTTCCGGCTATTGCCATCTACCCGCCGCCCTCTTCGAGTTCGCCCGCAAAGCCAACGGCTGATCCCCCGCATCCTTCTACCGCGGGTCGAAGGATAACGCTTTTTTCCGCAAAAATGCCCTCATCCTTCCACCGCAGGTCGAAGGATGTCGTCCCTTATTTACCTGTGGAGGGCGTTGAGGAGGATGACGATGCCGCTGAAGGCGATGTAGGCGTAGACGATGTAGTCGAAGACCTTGTGCGGGATGCGCCTGAACGCCTTGGCGCCCAGGAAGGCGCCGGCGGCGACTCCGGCGATGCCCCAGAGGACCCCGATACCCACATCTCTTGTCAGAAATCCGTTGAAATAACGTACGAGAGTCGTGGTGAGGTTGCCGGTCAGAAGGTAGGCCGAGATCATGGCCAGGTAATGCTCCTTATCCTTCTCCGACGACAGGAAATAAAGCACCGCAGGGGGGCCCTGCATCGCGAAGAATCCTCCCATGAGTCCGCTCAGGATGCCGGTGCCGATCTGTGCCGGCAGGGTAGGACGTATGTGTATCCGTCCGCTCAGCATTATGAAATACAGGCTGGTAATGATCAGTACTATGCCCAGTACAACCATGATGTTCCTGTCGTTGATGCCGTGGAGTAGGAAGATGGCCCCTGTCGAGACTATCAGGAAGACTCCCAGGACTGGCAGCATGCGCTTCCAGCTGATGAATCTGTGCATCGAAACTGTCGCCGCGGCGGAGGTGAACATAGCCAGGATCCCCGACAGGGCGGTGGCCTCGCCATAGGAAGGCATCAGCAGCGGCAGCATCGTCATCATGAGGATGCCGAATCCGAAGCCTATCGTCCTCTGGACGAAGCTGGCGCAGAGTGCTAGGATGAGTATAAGGATTCCTTCTGCCATGGTCAACGGTTGCGGGTAAGTACCAGCCTGCGGTCAATGCAGGAGGGGAGTTCGGACTCGTAATGCGAGACCATGATGAGTGTCTTGTGCGGACGCCTTACAAATGCGTCGATGACTTCCTTGACGCGGGCACAGTGGTGCGGGTCGAGGCCGTGCATCGGCTCGTCAAGGATCAGGAGTTCCGGATCCTTGACGAAGGCGCGGGCGAGCAGGCAGAGCCGCTGCTCGCCGCTGGAGAGCCGCAGGTACGGCCTTTCCGCGAGCCCCTCAATCCCGAATACGCGCATCCAGATGTGGCATATATCCAACTGTGAATCAGTCGGATGCATGAACATCCCTACAGTGTCGAACAGGCCGCTGGCGACTATGTCGAGGGCGGCGATGTTCTTCTGATATGCCCTATGCATCTCAGGACTGACGTATCCTATGTGCTTCTTTATGTCCCATATGCTCTCGCCGGAGCCGCGTCTGTGCCCGAAAAGGGAAATTTCGCAGGCGTAGCTCTGCGGATTGTCGGCGCATACCAGCGAAAGGAGCGTGGACTTTCCCGAACCGTTTTCGCCGGTGAGTGCCCATCGCTCGCCTTCGCGGACGGTCCAGTTGAAATCCCGCAGGATGGTACGGTCGCCGTAGCGGATGGTGACGCCGGTGCAACGGATGATCTCGGGGCAGGGGCCGGAAGGGTAGAATGGTTCGGAGGACAGGTCCTTCAACGGGAGTCCGGCAATCACTGACCTGAGCTCAGCGGATACGGATCCATCTCCGGACTCAGGATGAGCAGGAGTGCCAAACTCGCAGGCTGGGACCTTGGGGAGAATGTCGAGCCCGCAGACGGGAATGACGTGCGTGATGAAGGGCGGGAGGGCGTCCACGCGGGACATCACGAGAATGATCATCAGGCGCATGCTCCGCGATAACGCTCCGAGCAGCTCCGACAGGGAGTCCCGCGTGGACGCGTCCAGGCCGATGAAGGGATTGTCCAGCACCAGCACGCGTGGCAGGGCCAGCAGCGTGCGTGTCAGCTGGAACTTCCTTAGCTCGCCGCTGGAGAGCGTGATTATGAACTTGTCCAGCAGCCCTTCGAGCCCGAAAAGGGAATACAGCCTGTCGCGCATGGCGAGCCTTTCCTCGTGCAGGCGGGCCCGCGATGCCGCGTCGAGGAGACGGCCTGAGCCGTTCTCCGCGGCCTCGAACGCCCGCTCCAGCAGCTCTCCTGCCGTGGGCGTGTCGTCGTCGATGTCCTGGCGGTTCCAGCGTTTCTGCAGATAGTAATTGCTGTCGGCCCCGTCGTAGGTGTCCCTGAAGGCGATATACTTGATGTTTTCTCCGACCAGCTTCAGCCGGGAAGGGGAGAAGTCGTAGCGCAGTGCCGTCCCCTGGACGGGATTGACCCCTGTAAGCATCTCCACAAGCCGGGTTTTGCCTGCAGCGTTGTCGCCGATTATCGCAACCTGCTCGCCGTCAAGCAGTGAGAGCGTGACGGGACGGGCCATCCGGCAGGCGGGATTGCCCGTCTGCCCCCCGGTGATGGATATGACCGCCTGCCTGTCCATAAACTGAAGCAAATATAGAAAAAAATTTGCCGGATAGGCGGGAAATCATTAAGTTTGTATCCCGTTATGAAATACGGGTTCGACAATCAAAAGTATCTAAAGATCCAGTCCGAACATATCAAGGAGCGCATCGCCAAGTTCGGCGACAAGCTCTACATGGAGTTCGGCGGCAAGTTATTCGACGACTTTCACGCAAGCCGCGTTCTGCCGGGTTTCGAACCCGACAGCAAGCTCAAGATGCTCAGCCAGCTCATCGACGATTGCGAGATCGTCATCGTCATCAGCGCGGTAGACATCGAGAAGAACAAGATCCGCAGCGACCTCGGCATCACCTATGACATGGATGTCCTGCGCCTGCGCGACGAGTTCATGAACCGCGGCTTCATGGTCAGTTCGGTCGTCATCACCCACTACAACGGCCAATCCAGCGCCGACGCCTACCGTCACCGTCTGGAACGCATGGGCATAAAGGTCTACTACCATCACACGATCGAGGGATATCCCCAGAACGTGGCCCTCATCGACTCCGAAGAGGGTTTCGGCAAGAATGACTATGTCGAGACCACCCGCCCGCTGGTGGTCGTCACTGCGCCAGGCCCCGGCAGCGGAAAGATGGCCGTATGCCTCAGCCAGCTCTACCAGGAGCACAAACGCGGCGTCAAGGCCGGCTATGCCAAGTTCGAGACCTTCCCCGTCTGGAACCTCCCGCTCAAGCATCCCATCAACCTGGCGTATGAAGCGGCCACAGCCGACCTCAACGACGTGAACATGATCGATCCGTTCCACCTCGAGGCCTACGGCAGCACCGCCGTCAACTACAACCGCGACATAGAGATCTTCCCCGTGCTCAACGCCCTCTTCGAGGGCATCTACGGCGAGAATCCCTACAAGTCCCCGACCGACATGGGTGTCAACATGATAGGCTACTGCCTGTCCGACGAGGACGTGTGCTGCGATGCAGCCCGTCACGAGATAGTCAGGCGCTACTATACCGCCCTTGAGCAGCTTGCCGAAGGTGACTGCAACGATTCCGAGGTCAACAAGATAGCCCTCGTGATGAAGCAGGCCAAGATTACCACCGACTATCGCCGCTGCACCGTCGCCGCCAGGGAACGCAAGGAGAAATCGGGCGTGCCTTCGGCCGCGATTGAGCTCGAGGACGGCACGCTCATCACCGCCGAGACCAGTTCGCTCCTCGGCCCCAGCGCCGCGCTCCTCCTCAATGCCATCAAGCATCTCGCCGACATCGACCATCAGACCAAACTCCTGCCCCAGAGCATGATACAGCCCATCCAGAAGACCAAGGTAACGTACCTGCACGGCAAGAATCCCCGCCTGCATACGGACGAGGTCCTGGTTGCGCTCTCCGTGCTCAGCCCGACCGACACCAACTGCCGCAGGGCCCTGGCCTGCCTTCCCCAGCTGAAAGGCTGCCAGGTGCATTCCACGGTGATGCTCAGCGAGGTTGACCGCAAGATTTTCAAGAAACTCGGCGTCGGCCTGACCTGCGACCCTGTAAAGAAAAGCTGATCCCCATCCCTTCCTGCCATGAACAATTCCCCGCAGGGCAGGACTCCCGGATGGAAAGTCTCGCTCCTGCCTTTCCTGCTGCTGGTCGTCCTCCTGTTCTTCGTCATAAAGCACTTCGGCTCCGGCGCACTGGACGGCGGAAGCCAGGTGGCCCTGCTCATTTCCACGGGCGCGGCCCTGGCGCTGTCCCTGCTCGTGTACCATACTCCCTGGGAAACGATAGAGAAAGCCATGTCGGAGAACATCCGTTCCATAGGCACGGCCGTCGTCATACTGCTCCTCATCGGAGCCATTTCCGGCAGCTGGATGGTGAGCGGTATTGTCCCCACGCTTATCTGCTACGGCCTTAAGATATTGAGTCCCAAGTTCTTCCTTATTGCCGTGTGCCTCATCTGCGCGTTAGTGTCAGTGGTGACCGGAAGTTCGTGGACCACTATTGCCACCATCGGCGTGGCCTTCCTTGGCATCGGTGCCGCGATGGGATACTCACAGGCCTGGATTGCGGGAGCCATTATCTCGGGAGCATATTTCGGTGACAAGATTTCGCCCCTGTCGGATACGACGGTGCTGGCGTCGTCGGTCAGCGGCACGCAGCTCTTCACGCATATACGCTACATGATGGTCACCACGGTGCCGTCATTCACCATAGCATGCATCATCTTTCTGGTGACCAGCCTCCTGTACGATCCCGGCGACGCCCTCAGGGTGGAGGAGTTCTCCGCAGCCCTGCACGGCTCTTTCAACATCAGTCCCTGGCTGCTGCTGGTGCCGGTCGCCACGGGCGTGCTCATCTACAAGCGTGTTCCGGCGGTCATCACCCTGATGCTGGCCGCGCTGATGGCCGGCGTGGCCGCGCTGCTGGCGCAGCCGGACACGGTCGCGGCCATAGGCGGCGGCACCCGCGGCTTCGCCGAGAGCTTCCGCGGCCTGTTCATCACCTGGTATGGCGACACCTCCATTCCCACGGGTAACGAGATGCTCGACCCGCTGGTGGCGACCCGCGGCATCAACGGCATGCTCAGTACCGTGTTCCTGATCTTCTGCGCCGCCGCTTTCGGCGGAGCGATGACCGGGGCGGGGATGATCCAGAGCATCACCAGGATGCTTACGCGCCGCATATCGGGCAGGACGCCGCTGGTCGCATCGACGGTCGGGACGGGAATCTTCGCGGACATGGTCACCGGAGACCAGTACCTGTCCATCATCCTGACCTGCAACCTCTACAAGGACCTGTACAAGGAAAAGGGCTTCGAGAGTCGTCTGCTCAGCCGTTCGGCCGAAGACTCGGCCACTGTGACCTCCGTGCTCATTCCCTGGAACTCCTGCGGAATGACACAGGCCACCGTGCTCAAGGTGCCTACCCTCGAGTATCTGCCTTATTGTTTCTTCAACCTGATATCGCCTCTGATGTCGGTGCTGATCGCGGCGACGGGCTATAAGATAGTCCGTTCCGTCAAGGGTTCACCGGCTTCGTCGGAACGATGAGCGCTCCGATGAAATAGGCCAGCAGGCCCGTTCCACCTATGAATACGAATCCCAGCCAGGCGAGACGGATGATCGTCGGGTCGATTCCGAAGTACTCGCCGATGCCGTTGCAGAGGCCGCAGACTTTCTTGCCCTCCTTGACGAGATAGAGTTTCTTGGGTTGTTCCATATCGTTGCTTATCGCTTAAAGATGATAGTAGCTTGCAAGGATCCTCGCGAACCAGCTCGGGGGGAGGATGGCCTTGAGGGTGACGGAGAGACGCTGCTCGAGCGTGGAGATGATGTAGTGGTAGCGGGGGCGCTTCTTCGTGACTATCTTCGAGATCTTTCCGGCAAGGAACTCCGGCTTGAGTCCGGTCGTCTCGTCGTGCTCGATGCTCTCCAGCGAGCGGGCGTAGGTCTTGTATACATCGTAAGCCTCGGGAGCCGCGACGCTCTTGCGCTGCGCCGTGAAAGAGGTCGCGAAGTCGCCCGGCTCGATCACCACCACCTGTATGCCGAAGGCCTTGGTTTCAAGACGAAGTGCCTCGCAGTAACCCTCGATAGCGAACTTAGACGCTGAGTACAAACCCTGGAAAGGAAGGCCCATGAGACCGCCTATGGAGCTGAAACAGAGAATCTTGCCTCCACCCTGACGGCGCATTACCGGAAGGACGTAATGGAGGAATCTCACCATCCCCATCCAGTTGACGTCCATCTGGCGCTGCGCGTCCTCGAGGGAGCAGAACTCCAGCGGACCGCCTATGCCCATCCCGGCGTTGTTGATGAATACGTCGATCCGCCCTTCGGCTTCCACCACCTGCCGGACCGCGGCCTCGCAGTCCTCCTCGGACTGAGCGTCGGCGCGGATGTAGGTGACGCCGGGGAGCAGGTCCGTGGCCTTGCGGTGGGTGCCGTAGACCTTGTGGCCGTCGGCAGAGAGCCGCTGGGCCATTGCGCGGCCGAAGCCGGAAGTGATGCCGGTGATGAGGATGACCATTCCTTATGCGATGATTTCGAGTTGCTTGAAGATGTCGGTGAGGACTCCCACCGCCTGGTCGACCTGCTCGATGGTATGCGTGGCCATGAGGGCGAAGCGGATGAGGACGTCATTCTCCGGTACCGCGGGAGCGATGACAGGCGTGATGAAGACGCCGCGTTCGTACGCCATGCGCACGACGGTCATGGCCTTGAACGTGTCGCGGACGAACAGCGGGATGATGGGGGACTCGGTATGGCCCGTGTCGAAGCCCGCAGCCTTGAAGGCCTCCTGGGCGTGGCGCGTGACCTTCCACAGGTTCTCCCTGCGTTCAGGCTCGTTGATCATAATGTCGAGGGCCGTGGATGCCGCGGCCACCGCTGCCGGAGTCATGGAGGCGCTGAAAATCAACGACCTGGAATTGTGCTTGAGATAGTTGATGACGGTGTGGTCGCCTGCTATGAAGCCTCCGAGCGAGCCGAAGCTCTTGGAGAAGGTGCCCATGATGAGGTCGGTCTCGGCCGTCAGGCCGAAATGGCTCGCGGTGCCGGAGCCGTTCTCGCCGATCACGCCGAGGGCGTGGGCATCGTCGACCATCACGCAGGCATTGTATTTCTTGCATAGCTCAACTATCCTCGGAAGCTTGGCGATGTCGCCTTCCATGGAATAGATTCCGTCCACCACTATGAATTTATACGCACTCCTGGGCGTGGCGCGCAGTTTCTTCTCGAGGCTGTCCATGTCGTTGTGCGCGAACTTGCGCACCTGGGTGAAGCCGAGCCGGCTGCCGTCGATGATGCAGGCGTGGTCGAGGGAATCCAGAAAAGTGAAACCTCCGCGGAAACCGAGGCAGCTCACGACGCCGAGATTCACCCGGAATCCGGTGCTGTAGGTCACGGCCTCATCTTTGCCGACGAAGCGGGCGAGCTTTGCCTCAAGCTCCTCGTGTATGTCGAGGGTTCCGTTCAGGAAACGGCTTCCCGAGCAGCTGGAACCGTATTTCTCAATGGCTTTGATGGCGGCTTCCTTGAGCCGCGGATCGTCTGAAAGTCCGAGGTAGGAGTTGGATCCGAACATGAGGACTTCGCTTCCGTCCGCCATCTGTACGAGCGGATTCTGCCCGGATGAAATGGGCCTGTAATAGGGGTAAATGCCCTTCTCTTTCACCTCGTCCGCGAGGGTATAAGCCTTGCAGATTTCGTCAAGTGTTTTCTTCATTTCTACTGCTTTGGTTCAGTACAACGCAGTAAAGATACACATTTTATTGAAATAAATCTTTCTTTGCGGCCTACTTCTTGTTGTTGGACGAAAATTAGTATATTTGTGCCCGAATCATCAGACTCCTTATGAGCAAACGTTTACATTGCATTTTCGCGCTTGTCGCCGCTATACTGTTCGCGCTTCCTTCGCATGCCCTCGCCCCCGGTCAGGACACCGATGAATTGCTCAGGAAGCGGCCCAAGACGCTCCATTATACCGACACCGTCCGTTCCCAGAGGAAGCAGGACCAGTTTATGAAGGCCATCGAGCTGGCTCCTAAGGTATTCGTATACAAGGAGATAGTTTGGGAGGACTCCTCCACCGTCACGGTGAAGGGAATGCGTTTCAACCCTTCCATGGACAATACCCTGAAGTGCGAGATCGTGGCCGACGACCCTGCCCTCGGCAAGCGGCTCAAGACCCTCAATACCGTCACGCGGCCCCTGAACGGGGTGGTGGACCTGACCGTGAGCTTTCACCGCGTACCGGCAGGCATCGCGGTGGACTACCTGATAAGCAACATCAGCATATTCGGGATAGGGAGACGGTCCGAAAAGAAATCTAAATAACCCCATATCATGAAGTATTTCAGAGCGGGGGCGGTCCTGCTGGCCGTCCTCCTGTCCCTGACAGCCGGCGCGTCCGGTTATGACCGATATTACAGCGACCTTCCGGTCGCCCTCGCCATGCCCGAACTGCCCCGCATCGCCGACCGCGAGGTCAACCTGACCGGCTTCGGGGCCGCAGGCGACGGCGTGACGCTGTGCACGGAGGCCTTCCGGGCCGCCGTGGACGCGCTCGCCGCAGCCGGCGGCGGCCGCCTCGTCGTCCCCGCCGGCGTCTGGCTCACCGGCCCCATCGTGCTGAAGAGCGGCATCGACCTTCACCTCGAGCGCGGCGCCATCCTGGTCTTCACGCCGGACAAAAGACAGCATTTCCGTTCAGGGGAGTATACCGGCAGGGCCGATTCCGGCATCTATGCCGAGAAGTGCACCGACATAGCCATCACCGGAGAGGGCATCATCGACGGCAACGGCAAGTACTGGCGGTACGCCAAGCGCGAGAAACTCAGCGACACGGAATGGAAGGACCTGCAGAGCCTCGGCGGCAGCGTCAGCGAGGACGGGAAGTTCTGGTTTCCGGACCATTTGAAGCATTTCACCGACCTCACGGGCAGCCCCGAGGACGAGGAGGCCCTCCGGGCCCACCTCATCGTCCTCAAGCGCTGCACGCGCGTAATGCTTAGCGGTGTCACCATCCAGAATTCCCCCCGTTTCCACGTCAACCCCACCCGCTGCAAGGACGTCGTGATGGACGGCATCACCGTGCGCTGCCCCTGGAACGCCCAGAACGGTGACGGGATCGACATAGGCAACAGCGAGCGTGTCCTGGTCGTGAACTGCACCGTGGACGTAGGCGACGACGGCATCTGCATGAAGGGTGGGAGCGGAGAGAGCGGCCTCTCCGCCGGCCCCTGCCGCGACATCCTCATCTGTGACAATATAGTATTCCGCGCGCACGGGGGATTCGTGATCGGCAGCGACTTCTCCGGAGGGATGGAGCGCATCGTGGTGCGCGACTGCACCTTCAGCGGCACGGACACCGGTCTGCGCTTCAAGAGCGCACCCGACCGCGGGGGAGTCACTAAGGATATATATATCAGCGATATAACGATGAATGACATACGCGATGCGGCCGTCACTTTCAAGTGCGACTATTCCGATGTCACATACAAGGACCCCGGTGCGGCGAAGGATCTCCGCTTCATGCCTCAGTTCACCGATATACACATTTCGCGTGTGGTCTGCCGTGAATGCGCCGTCGGGGTGGAAGCCTCGGGCATCCCCGGCGTGGATGCAGTGAAGGGGATAACCCTCACTGACTGCACCTTCTTCCACCTTGGCAAAGCGAGCAGCATCGACCCAGATACTGCGGACATAAAAATGGAAAACGTACGCTTCCTGACCTATTGACGCCCGTGGGGCATCAATTTTTCCGCATTTTGAATATTTTTTAAAAATTAATTCGTATATTGCGGAAGTGGTTAGTTAAAGTGTATATTTATGAGTTCTTCCATTGCTCCGAGAACCTCCTCCAAGGTTCAGGCCATGCCTGCTTCCGCCATCAGGAAGCTCGTCCCTTTCTCCGAAGCCGCAGAAGCCAGCGGTGTCAAGGTCTATCATCTCAACGTCGGTGCTCCGGACATCAAGTCCCCGGATTGCGCCATCAACGCAGTCATAAAGCGCTGCGAGTCGATGCATCACCTGTCCTATACCAATTCCGCGGGCCTCATCGACCTGCGCAAGGGACTGGTCGAGAAGTATTACAAGAAGATAGGCATTGACATCGAGGTGTCCGAGCTCCTCGTGGAGGTGGCCGGCAGCGAGGCTTTCGCCGTGGCGATGCAGATTGCCGCGGACCCCGGCGACGAGATCATCGTGGTGGAGCCCTTCTACACCAACTACCAGACTTTCGCATTCCTCAACGGCTTGACCCTCAAGGCGGTGCATACCGATATCCGCGAGGGCTTCAAGGTCCCTGACATCAGCGAGTTCGAGAAGCTCGTCACCCCGAAGACCAAGGCAGTCCTCCTTTGCAACCCCTGCAACCCTTCCGGGAAGCTCTTCACTAAGGAGGAGATGCTCGCGCTGGGCGATTTCTGCGTCCGCCACGGTCTCTTCCTCATCTCGGACGAGGTGTACCGCGAGTTCTGCTACACTGACGAACCGCATTTCAGCGCCATGAACATTCCCGGGGCAGAGCAGAACGTGATACTCGTCGACTCCGTCTCGAAGCGCTACAACCTCTGCGGCGCCCGCATCGGTGTCATCGCCTCGCACAACAAGGACGTGATGGCGGGCGCGCTCAAGTTCGCGCAGTCCCGCCTCTGCCCGCCCGTGCTCGGCCAGTACGCCTCCATCGGGGCACTTGACACTCCGCAGGAGTATTTCGACGAGGTCCGCGAGGAGTACATCCGCCGCCGCAATACTGCAGTGGAGGCGCTCAACGCCATGCCAGGCGTCTTTACGCCCATGCCTTACGGCGCCTTCTACACCGTCGCTGAACTGCCGGTGGACAATGCCGAGGCTTTCGCCAAATGGCTTCTCACCGAGTTCAGGCTCGACGGCCAGACCGTGATGGTCACGCCCGCCGCGTCGTTCTACCGCACGCCCGGCGTCGGCGTGAACCAGGTGCGCATCGCGTACGTACTCGAAGTCCCCGAACTGCGCAAGGCCATGCACATACTTGCCAAGGCGCTCGAAGCCTATCCCGGCAAAACCAACTAGCCATGATCCAGGACATTGACATGATCCGGGCCCATTACGAAACCTATGGAGCCCGGGTGAAGGTCGCGAAGGCCGCCATGGCAAGGCCCCTCACGCTGGCTGAGAAGATCCTTTTCGCGCATCTTTACGAGCCCGGCACGCCTGAGCCGGCGCGGGGCAGCTACGCCTGCTTCCGCCCGGACCGCGTGGCCATGCAGGATGCGACGGCCCAGATGGCCGTCCTCCAGTTCATGAATGCCGGCAAGGAGCGCGTCTGCGCCCCGACCACCATACACTGCGACCACTTGATCTGCGCCCGGAAGGGGGTCGAGACCGACCTTCCCGAGGCCTGCAGGACCAACAGCGAGGTCTACGGCTTCCTCGCCGCCGCGGCTTCGCGCTACGGCATGGGCTTCTGGAAGCCCGGCGCCGGCATCATCCACCAGATAGTCCTGGAGAACTACGCATTCCCGGGAGGAATGATGGTGGGAACGGATTCGCATACGCCCAATGCCGGCGGCCTCGGAATGCTCGCCATCGGAGTGGGCGGTGCCGATGCCGTGGACGTGATGACCGGTATGGACTGGGAACTCAAGGTGCCCCAGCTGATCGGCGTGAAGCTCACCGGAAGCCTTTCCGGATGGGCTTCCCCCAAGGATGTGATACTCAAGCTGGCAGGCATCCTGTCCGTCAAGGGCGGGACCAACGCCATCATAGAATACTTCGGAGACGGCGCCAAGACCATCTCCTGTACGGGCAAGGCCACCATCTGCAACATGGGTGCGGAAGTGGGTGCGACCTGCTCGGTTTTCCCCTTCGACGCCAAGATGGTGGCTTACCTCAAGGCCACGGGCCGCGCGGCTGTCGCCACGATGGCCGTGATGAACGAGGAGCACCTCAGGGCGGACGACGAAGTCCTGGCCGCCCCCGAGGAGTACTACGACAGGGTGATCGAGATCAACCTGTCCGAGCTGGAGCCCTATGTGAACGGCCCGTTCACGCCAGACGCGGCGTGCCCGCTGTCGCAGATGCCCGCCCGCGTGGCGGAGAAAGGCTTTCCCAAAAAGGTGGAAGTCAGCCTGATAGGCTCCTGTACGAACTCGTCGTACCAGGACCTGGCAGCGGCGGCGGCCGTGGCCGGCGCCGCGCTCGATGCGGGTATGCAGCCGAAGGCGTCCATCATCGTCAATCCCGGCAGCGAGCGCATCAAGGCCACGGCGGAGCGCGACGGCCTTCTGGCCGTGCTGCGCAGGGCCGGGGCCACGATAATGGCCAACGCCTGCGGCCCCTGCATCGGCCAGTGGAAGCGTGAAGTGCCGGAAAAGGACGCCGGCAGGGCAAACTCCATCGTTACCTCCTTCAACCGCAATTTCGCGAAGCGTGCGGACGGCAATCCCAACACCCACGCTTTCATAGTGTCGCCGCAGGTGGCTGTCGCCATAGCCTTCAGCGGGACATTCTCGCTGCCCGAGGGGCTGAATGCCCCCAGCGTGGATGAGCTCCCGCCGAGGGGGTTCGTTACCGGCGCCTCGGGCTACCAGGCCCCCGTGGCCGGAAGCCCCGAGCCGGAGATCGACCCCTCCAGCGAGCGCATCCAGCGCCTGAATCCCTTCCCCGCCTGGGACGGGAACGATTTCCGCAGCCTGCCTCTGCTCATCAAGACCGCCGGCAAATGCACCACCGACCACATTTCGATGGCCGGTCCATGGCTGCGCTTCCGCGGACATCTGCAGAATATCTCCCAGAACCTCCTCCTGGGCGCCACGGACGCCTTCACGGGCATGTCCGGAGCTCCGGTCGCGCAGCGTGCCGCGGAGCTCAGGGACGCAGATGGAGGCAGCGTCATCGTGGCTGAGGACAATTACGGCGAGGGATCAAGCCGCGAGCACGCGGCGATGGAGCCCCGCTACCTCGGCGTCAAGGCCATCATAGCCAAGAGTTTCGCCCGCATCCACGAGACCAATCTGAAGAAGCAGGGCGTGCTTGCCCTCACATTCGACGTACCGTCCGACTACGACAGGGTCCGCCCCGGAGACCGCATCAGCGTGCTGTGCTCGTCCATCGAGCCCGGAAAGCCCGTACAGGTGGTCCTGCACCATTCCGACGGAGCATCCGAGAGCATCGAAGCCCGTCACAGCTACAACGCCCAGCAGATAGGATGGCTCCGCGCCGGATCCGCCCTCAACGCCCTCTCCGCAGGGAACATTACCCGTTAATCCACCTCTTATCAGAACCGCCATGACACGTAAGAACCTCAACGAGTATTTGATATACAAGCTCTCCGACGAGATGAAGTCCTGCACCCGGATGGATGCGGAGCTCTTCAAGAAACTCGACGTCAAGAGGGGCCTGCGCAACGAGGACGGCACCGGCGTGCTCGTCGGCCTCACCAACATCGGCAACGTCGTCGGATACGAACGCCTGGACGACGGAAGCATCCAGCCCGTCGAGGGCCGGCTCTATTTCCGCGGATACGAGGTGAAGGACCTCGTGCACGCCATCATGAAGGAGAAGCGTTTCGGCTACGAGGAGATCTGCTTCCTGCTGCTCTCCGGACGTCTTCCGGACGCCGAGGAGCTGCAGGCATTCCAGGACCTCATCTTCGACAACATGCCACTGGAGCAGAAGACCATCCTTCACATCATAGAGCTCGAGGGCGACGACATCATGAACATCCTCGCGCGCAGCGTGCTGGAGTTCTACACCTTTGACGAGAACCCCGACGACGTCTCCCGCGACAACCTCATGCGCCAGAGCGTGGAGCTCATCTCGAAATTCCCCGCCACCATCGCTTACGCCTTCAACATGTACAGGCACCACCACCACGGCCGTTCGCTGCACATCCGCGATGCGCAGCCGGGCCTTTCGCTGGCGGAGAACTTCCTTTACATGCTCAAGGGCAATGACTTCACCGAGCTCGACGCCCGTACGCTTGACCTGCTGCTGATACTCCATTCGGAGCACGGCGGAGGTAACAACTCGACCTTCACCGTCCGTGTGACTTCCTCGACCGGCACTGACACGTTCTCGTCCATCGCCGCCGGCATCGGCTCCCTGAAGGGCCCCAAGCACGGCGGAGCGAACCTCAAGGTCTGCGACATGATAGCCTTCATGAAGGAGGAGATCAAGGACTGGAGGGACGAGGAGCAGATCGCAGCATGCGTGCGCAGGATGCTCGCTGGCGAGGCCTTCGACGGCTCCGGCCTCATCTACGGCATCGGCCACGCCGTCTATACCAAGTCCGACCCCCGCGCCGTCCTGCTGAAGGAGATGGCGCGCGAACTTGCCGACGAGAAGGGACGCCTCGAGGAACTGGAGTTCATGGAGCGCATCGAGAAGGTCGCCATCCGCACCATCTACGAGGTGAAAGGCGACGGCAAGATCCTCTGCGCCAACGTCGACTTCTACTCCGGCTTCGTCTATGACTGCATAGGCATCCCGCGCGAGATCTACACGCCTCTCTTCGCGATGTCCCGCATCGTCGGCTGGTGCGCCCACCGCAACGAGGAGCTCAACTTCGAGGGCCGCCGCATCATCCGTCCGGCCTACAGGTGCATCACCTCCGAGGAGACTTACGTCCCCCTGAAGAAACGCTAGGATGACGAGCATACTCTTCGTGTGCCACGGCAATATATGCCGCTCGCCGATGGCAGAATTCATCCTGAAGGCGCTGGTCAAGTCCAGGGGCCTTCAGGATTCTTTCTACATCGAGTCCGCGGCCGTCTCCGACGAGGAGTACGGCAATCCCATCTACCCGCCCGCGAAGCGGTGCCTGAACCAGCACGGAGTGTGGTTCGACCCCGCCAAGCGGGCCCGCACCGTGGTCCCGGCCGACTACGACCGCTTCGACCGCATCATCTGCATGGACTCCAGCAACCTCCGCTGGATCAGGTACATCATACCTTCCGATCCGCTGGGGAAGATTCACCTCATGATGTCCTACACCTGCTCCGGCCGTGACGTCGCCGACCCCTGGTACACAGGCGATTTCGAACGCACCTTCCAGGACGTCCTCACCGCCTGCGAAGCGATGCTGGACCTTGACATTCCTCTTTCCCGAATATGAAGAAGCTTGTTTTCATTGATGCGTGCGTGAGGCAGGATGAGTCGCGGACGCGCAGGATCGCGGAGCCTGTCATCTCCGCTCTTGCCGGGCGGTATGAAGTCATCAGGTATGACCTCCCGGAAATGGAAGGGATCGTTCCGCTCGACCCGAAGCTGTTCGGGGAGAGGGGGCAGGGGAGCATACCTTCCTGGGCCGTCAAGGCCGCGAAGGACATCGCCGCCGCGGACCGCATCGTCATCGCCGCTCCTTTCTGGGACATGAGTTTTCCCGCTGCACTGAAATGCTTCTTCGAGCAGACATCCCTGTTCGACATCACCTTCACGGACAACGGCAAGACCTGCGCCGGCCTCTGCAAAGCCCCGGAGGTGCTGTATATCACCACCCGTGGCATGGACATCCCTACCGGCGATCCGCGCGAGCAGGCTACGCCTTACCTGAAGGCGCTCGGGACCCTCTGGAACCTCGGCGAACTCAGTACCATCGCCGCCTGGAACATGGATTACAGCACTCCCGCAGAAATCGAAGAGAAGATCGCCGCCTGCATCGCAGAGGGGCAGAAACTCGCCAGGAACTGGTAGGGGAGAGGGCGGCGGCATTTCGCTTCGTCACGGCAATAGGATATTTTCGTGTAATTTTTACGCCATTATTCGGATACTTCGAATAATGGTATTAAATTTGCGTAGTTTTTACGCGCGTTGTGAAACTATTTTCTGCGACAACCGTATATATTATCGATTAACTATTAACCAACTGAGACATGAAAGTTTTCCACCTCAAATCCAACAAGGAATCTGACGGGTGCTGGTACATCCAATTACGACGACAAGCTTTACTGCCTGGACTGCAGGAGGGTATTCTATCTTAATATGAATGACGGCTGCATCTATGGTGCGAATGAAGAAGGAATGGACGACGAGGGATGATACTCTTAAAACACACAGGCAACTTACGGCAAACGGAAATTATCAGGGCTGAGATAGTGGACTAGTATCTCTCCACGAAATCCCGCACTAGACGGAAGACAGGCTCGTAGCTGGCAGTGATGGCGTTTTCCCAAGTGTCGAAGACGGTGTGGTAATATTGGAATGCGTCACCTTCTTCGTTCTCGAGGAATATGCACGGCACGTGCCTGACGGCGAAAGGGTAGTGGTCGCTGTTCGCAGCCAGCTCGCCGCGGTTCAGGCCCTTGAAATGCCCTTTCTCGGCATTTATCTCCTCAAACAATCCGTACCCTCTCATCCCTTCGTCGCTGACTTCACAGTACTGTACCGGGTTGTTGTCTCCTATCATATCAATATTGAAAAGGTAGCGGATTTGCTGCAGAGGCACGACGGGATGCTCCGCGAACCAGGTCGAGCCGCGCAGGTTGGCATCCTCGCCTGAAAAGGCAATGAAATACATATCGTATTCCGGCCGGTTCTGCGCATAATATGACGCCAGCGTGATGATGGTGGCAGTGCCTGAAGCGTTGTCGTTGGCTCCGGCATAATAGACCTTTCTGCCAAGGTTGCCCAGATGGTCGTAATGGGCGGTGAACACGTAGCAACTGTCGTGGCTCGTACCTTCTACCTTGGCGATGACGTTGAAGCACTCGTAGTCTTTGAGGAACTTGTTGTCTATATTCACCTTGATGCGCTTTACACCCTCGATAGCTTCCGGCGATATGATGGGCTTGTCCACCACTTTCTCTCCATATGCCTTGTAGAACTTGATGGGTGAGGTCCAGGTGTAGAGCAGGCCTGCGTTAGGACGTTTTCCTGCTGTCTGCAATTGGGAGAATACCTCGCGATGCTTGTAAGTGAACCAGAATTCGCACGCGACGAAACAGTTCGCATTCTCCGGTTTCTCAAGGTCGCTGAAGAGCTTGTCCGCGTCAAAGTTCAGCGTGTCCACATGATAAACTGGGAACTCTCCGCGTGCTCCGGGGGAGTACTCCCTCATTGAGAAATCTACTCCCGCGCTGAGCTTCTTCCCGTCCGCGCTCATTTCCATCTTCCCGCAGAAAGTATTGATGTCCAGCTTGAAAGGCTGGATTATTACTTCATCGATCCCTGCCTTCCTGAACTCTTTCTCCAGGTATTTGCCGGCCTTGTTGGCTCCGTTCCGGGCGTATCCCCGTCCCTGGTATTTGGACGAACTGAGCTCTTTCACTACTCGCTCGTAATGCGGTAGGTCCTGCGCCCCCATCTGGATGGATACCAGCGCAAGCAAAATGATAACTAATCTTTTCATACTGCAAATTTAACACTTTTCCTATCTTTGTATTAGGTAATACCCTTCGAATATAGATAATCAGACTTGAATTGATGCGATATGAAAAAAGTACTATTGACATTCTGTCTCTTCTTCGTGGCGCTCCTTTGTGCCCGCGCCCAGTCTCCCTTCGGTGCAGCTCAGCAGGGAGGAGAGCCCAAGGCTCCCGAACTTGAATATGTCGTACGTCTCCACGTGACTCTCGACCCTGCCTTTTCGGTAGGTGACACCGGGAAGGGAATCAGGACAGTGATCCCTATCACCGGGGGTACCTTCGAGGGACCCAACATCAAGGGAGAAGTTCTTCCCGGAGGCGCCGACTACCAGATGCAATACGATGGCCGCACCGAGATCGAAGCCATCTACTGCATCCGCACCGATGACGGAGTCAGCATCCACGTCCGTAACTGCGGTATCATCAAGATGGGCCCGGAAGGGATGTATTTCCGCTGCGCTCCGAAGTTCGAGGCGCCAAAGGATAGCAAATACGCCTGGATGAACGAGAGCCTCTTCCTCTGCCAGCCCGGGATGGGCCCGGCAGGTGGCATCAACCTGGATGTTTGGAGAGTCAAATAATTGACACATAGACCTGAAGACTATGTTAAGCTATTCAGTTATAGGGACAGGCGCCATAGGAGGATTCTATGGCGGACGGCTGGCACATGCAGGGCGCACGGTGCGCTTCCTGTTGCACAGTGATTACGAGTCTGTCAAGCAGTACGGGCTTCGAATTGACAGCTGTGACGGAGACTTCATCCTTCCACATCCCGAGGCCTACAACCGTGTCGAGGATATGCCGCAGTCGGATGTCATCCTGGTCGCCCTGAAGTCGATAAATAACCACGACTTGCTCCCGAAGCTGCTGCGTCCTTTGATCCACGAGGATACCACTGTTGTACTTATCCAGAACGGCATTGGACTGGAGGACGACCTGCAATCCGTTTTTCCGGGACTGCATATCGTTGCGGGCCTTGCGTTTATCTGCTGTGCGAAAGAAGGCCCCGGGCACATCCATCACCAGGATTTCGGCCCGATCAACCTTGGCAACTATTCTTGTCCGGATGATCGTTTTCATTTGTTGCTCTCTGACATGCAGGATGCCGGTCTTAAGGCTGCCCAGGTACCGTACTTGGAAGCCCGTTGGAAGAAGGCAGTTTGGAACATGCCCTTCAACGGAATGACTGTGGCACTCAATACTTCTACTGACAAACTACTGAACACCCCTGCCACCCGCCAGCTCATCTATGATCAGATGATGGAGGTAATCGGTGCAGCGCAGGCATTAGGAGTAAGTACGCTCACAAGCGAGTTTGCCGACCAGATGATGGCGACAACCGACCAAATGGTCCCGTACAGCCCCTCGATGAAACTCGACTTCGACAATGGCCGCCCGATGGAGATAGAGTATCTCTATTCCCGCCCCATCGCCGAAGCCAAGAAAGCAGGCTTCGAGATGCCGAAACTGGCAATGCTCGAAGCCGAACTGCGGTTTATTGAGGAATCAGATATTTAAGCACATATATGGTGTGATAGTGCCCGGGCGCTGGCTATGGGGAGATGCCGGGGACGAAAAAACCTCCCCCGGTGAGGGGGAGGTCGCCTTGGCAGCCGGCACGCGGTGGTAAGTTGTACGCCGTAAAATGTGCGTCTGTACGAGATGCTGAGCCTGTCGGTTCCGGTTTGGGAACGGCTCCGTTTCCCGATCAATAAAGCGGACGATTTTACCTCCCGTCCGGAGGTGTGCCCACTCTGCCTCGGCTTTTCTATTTCAGGTCCGTCATCCAGTTGGCCTGCTGGAGCTTGGAATCCAACTCCCTCAGGTCCTTGGAAAGGTCGTCGACCTTCTTCTGGAGGTCGTTCACGTCGATGGTGCGGACGAACTTGATCTCGTTTCGGGAGTAACGGTCGCTGCGGACATTGGCCGCCTCAAGCGTGGCGCGGAGAGCGCCCAGGTGCATCGACAGCACGTCTTTCCCGGCAATCATCTCCGTCAGGGTCATGCCTTCCCAAACGGTCTCCTGGTTAGTCCGGTTAATCCTGACTATCAATTCCTTCAGCTGGTTCAGGCTGCCCTCCAGCTCCTTGAAGAGATCCTCCGGTTTCTCCGCCGGCTGGTCGCCTTCCTGTACCTTTACGTTGTTTGCAAGTCTCTCTCGCAGTTGGGCGATGCGCTTCTGCAGGTCCGCCCTCTGGTTCAATGCTTCTGCTAGTTTCATATATTTATTCTTTAAGATTCGGCGAATTGTTTCAAGGCGGTCTCGTCAAGCCTCTGGACCGTCCAGTCGGAAAGGGGAGCGGCGCCGATGGAACGGTAGACCGACAATGCGGACTCGTTCCAGTCGAGGCATATCCACTCCATACGGCCGCAGTTGCGCTCGACGGCGAGCCTTGCCACGTATTTCAGGAGAGCCTTGCCGTATCCCAGTCCACGCTTCTCCGGAAGGATGAACAGGTCCTCCAGATACATCCCTTTCCTTCCCACAAAAGTGGAGAAGTTGTGGAAGAACAGGGCGAAGCCGACAGGCACTTCGTCCTCCACGGCGAAAACGACCTCGGCGGAGCGCTCCACGAACAGGGAATGGCGGATGGTGGCTTCGTCCGCGACGACGTCACCGGCGCATTTCTCGTAGACGGCAAGCTTTTTTATGAAGTCCAGCACGAGGCCGGCCTCATCGGGCCTCGCAGGCCGTATGGTGAAATCTTTCATATCTCGTCCTGGTGTTTTTCTTGTACTTTGCCGTCCATCGGCTGCAAAACGACGGAACCCGAATAAAGCCTTGCGACCAGGGCGCCGCTGATGTTGTGCCAGACGCTGAAAAGGGCTCCCGGGATGGCGGCGAGGGGATAGGTCGCGAAATGCAGGGTGGCGAGCGATGACGCCAGGCCGCTGTTCTGCATGCCGACCTCGATGCTGATGGCGCGCCGCTTGGCCGGCGCCAGGCGCAGAAACGTCCCGATAAGGTAGCCGGCTGCAAGGCCACAGACGTTGTGGAGGATGACGACAGGCAGGATGATCCATCCGCCCGCGAGCAGCTTATGCGCGTTGGCGGCGATGACGATGAGGACGATGACGCAGATGGAGAGCGACGAAACTGCCGGCAGGTAGTCCGAGACGCGCTCCGTCATCCGTGGCCAGACACGTTTCACTATCAGGCCAAGCACTATGGGAAGGATGACGACCCAGAGTATGCTGAGCAGCATTCCCGCGGCATCGACATCCACCGTTTCTCCGGCCAGCAGCAACACCAGCAGGGGAGTGAGGACGGGTGCCAGCAGAGTGGAGGTGGCAGTCATCCCTACAGAGAGTGCCAGGTCTCCCTTTGATAGATAAGTGATTACGTTTGAAGCAGTTCCGCCGGGGCAGCATCCCACCAGGATCACGCCGATGGCGAGCGCCGCGTCCAGCCGGAATATCTTGGTAAGCGCCAGCGCCAGCAGCGGCATTATCGTGAACTGTGCGAGGCATCCGATGACCACGTCCTTCGGACGGCTGAACACTACCCGGAAATCCTCCGCCTTGAGAGTCAGACCCATGCCGAACATGATGACTCCCAGGAGCGGATTGATGAGTGCGGGCTTCAGCCAACTGTTCAGGGCATCCGGAAACGACAAAGCTGCCAGCGCTGCCAACAGCACCAGTACGCCCATATAATCAGTTATCAGTTTGCAGACGCGTTTCATCTCCGCAAATTTACCGATTTTCTTCGTTATTGGGAATGGAAAAGGCGATTTCTTGCCAGCGGGGAAGGGCTGTTTTGTTTTCATTGGCAAAAGCATTATCTTTGACAGGAAATAATGCATTATACCATGAGAATTAAATCATTGATCGTCTTAGCCGTCGGGCTTCTCATGCTCGCCGGCTGTTCGCGTCCGCTCGACAAGCGGATCGAGAGTTTCGTCGCCAAGACCGAAGCCAACTGCGAGAAGTACAGCGAAGCTGACTGGGAGAAGTCCGTCGAAGAGTACAGCGCACTGGCACAGGAATACAAGGACAACTACAAGGCTTACACCAAGGAAGAGCGTGAGCGCATCAACGAAGCCTTAGGGAAGTATACGCGCCTTATGCTCAAGAGAGGAGCATCTGCGGTCGACAATGCTCTCAAGGATGCGGCAGACGAAGCTTCCTCTTTCCTGAAAGGCGTCTTCGGCTCGGATGACGACGATTAAGGAAGGCCCGTCCGAAGCATGAAAAGCATCGAAGTCGTGGCGGCGGTCATCGTGCATGACGGCCGCCTTTTCGCCACCCAGCGGGGCTACGGTGACTGGAAGGATTACTGGGAGTTTCCCGGCGGCAAGGTCGAAGCGGGGGAGACCCGCGAAGATGCCCTGCGCCGCGAGATCCGCGAGGAACTGGAAACGGAAATATCTGTAGATGAATTCCTTTGCACTATCGATTACGACTACCCGGCCTTCCATCTTACGATGCACTGCTACCGCTGCTCGATCCTGAGCGGCGGCCTCCACCTCGTGGAGCACGAGGCCGCCCGCTGGCTCGCAGCGGACGAGTTCGGCTCGGTCGCGTGGCTCCCCGCCGACCTCTCCATCCTGCCCCTCGTCGGTGCACTGCTGCAGGAGAGCAGCCTGTAAACTTGCATCTCCGCACAATTGAAAGGAGCCGGCCAATCTGGCCGGCTCCTTTCAATGCTGCTTGCCGATAATACTATTTGCTCTTTACGACAAGTTCGGTCTTTCCGTAATCTGACGTAACGGTGAGTTTCACGCTGCCGGGAGCGTCCTTGACGGAACGGATGACGGCGAGGGCCTTGCCGTTGAACAGAGCCTTCCTGTCTCCCTTGAGCGACAGGGAATCGGCGGCGTTTCCGTTGTCCACTCCGAAGAGTTCACCATTGCCGCTCACTTCAAAGCGAAGCATGGTTCCGTTATCGGGTACGGCGTTGCCGTTCTTGTCCACAAGCTCGGCGGTGACGTAGCAGAGGTCATATCCGTCGGCGGAGATGGTCTTGCGGTCTGGGGTGAGCCTTACGGAAACGGGGTCGCCGGCGGTCTCCCTGGCATCCTTTGCCACCACCTTGCCGTCCTTATATGACACGACCTCGATCTTGCCGGGCTCGTACGGTACCTCGAGCCACTCCGCGTGGAGCACGTCGCTGGTCTTGCTCTTCTTTCCGAGCGACTTGCCGTTCAGGAAGAGCTCGACCTCGTCGGCGTTGTTGTAGTATGCCCACACATCCACCTTGTCACCCTCGTTCCAGTTCCAATGGGGGAACAGATGGAGGACGGTCTTGTCAGTCCATTCGCTCTGGTACATCCAGTACACGTCCTTCGGGAATCCCGCCAGGTCGACGATGCCGAAGTAGCTCGAGCGTGACGGCCAGCCATAGGGCGTAGGCTCTCCGAGGTAGTCGAAACCAGTCCAGATGAAGGTTCCGGCGATGAAGTCGCGGTCACGGACGGGGATCCAGGCTTCCTCGTGGAGATTGCCCCACGGAACGGACCAGGAGTCGTATCCGGAGCACTGGTGCGTAGGATTGGGATCTTCGCCGAAGACCCTGGAGGGATGCTTCTCCTTGCTGGAGGAAGGCATCATGTACTCTCCGCGGCTGCTGATGGCGGAAGCGGTCTCGGAACCGAACATCCTCTTGCCGGGGAAGTATTCGAGGCACTGGTCATAGCCCTGGGGATGATAGTTGAAGCCGTATGCGTCGAGGGCGCCGCTGCGGAAAAGGTTGTTGGTGGGGCCGACGCCGTTGCATCCGGCCGACACGAAGCGGGTCGGGTCGACGTCCCTTACGAGCTGTGCCATGTGCCTGGTGAGCAGGACGTTGGGGTTGTTCTCGAAGGGCCCGTCGGGGTTGGTATGGTCGACGAAGTTGAGGAGGAGGTTGGCCTCGGCGAGGCTCAGGTTCTGGAGATTGTCATCGACGGAGTCGCCCTGCTCGCCGATCTCGTTGGCTATGCTCCACATGATGATGGAAGGATGGTTGCGGTCCCTGCGTACAAAGTCCTGAAGGTCGGCGACGTGCCACTCGTCGAAGAACCGGGAGTAGTCGAACGTGGTCTTGCGCTTGCGCCACATGTCGAAGGCCTCGTCCATGACCAGGAGTCCCATCTTGTCACAGATCTCGAGAAGCTCCGGGGTAGGGGGATTGTGGGAAGTCCTAATGGCGTTGCAGCCCATTTCCTTGAGGATTCCGATCTCGCGCTCCAGAGCCCTGTAATGCACAGCAGAACCGATGCAGCCCATGTCGTGATGCAGGCAGACGCCGAGCATCTTGACAGCTTTCCCGTTGAGGAACACTCCCTTCATCGGGTCCCATTCGATGGTCCTGAATCCGAATACGGTATCGTAATCATCGACCGTCGTCCCGTCTACGCTGATCTCTGTCCTCACGGTGTAGAGGTTGGGGGACTCGATGCTCCAGAGGGCAGGAGTCTTGACGCTGAGCGAGGTGTTGGCAACGTTCCTGCCCTTTTCCAGTACGACGTCATCACTCACGGAAGAGACTTTCTTACCCTTGCCGTCGATGACGGTGTGGGTCACGACGGCCTTGACCTGGTCGGCGCAGTTGTCGATGGTGGTCTCGATGTTGACCTTGCCGGCCGAAGCCGTGATCTCGGGAGTGGTGACGAAGGTTCCGGAGTATGCGACATGCTGGTTGGCGACGGAGACCAGCCTCACGTTACGATAGATGCCGCAGCCGGCGTACCAGCGCGAATTGGGCTGGTCCGCATTGTCGCAGCGGACGGCGATCACGTTGTCCTCTCCCGCAGGATTGAGGCAGTCGGTGATGTCGTACGAGAACGAACTGTATCCGTACGGACGGGTGCCTACGGGTTTGCCGTTGACATAGACGGTGCTGTTCATGAAGACTCCGTCGAACTCCACGAAGACGCGGTCGGCCGAAGGGGTCGTGAAGTGCTTGCGATACCAGCCAATTCCGCCCGGAAGGGCACCGCTGCCGGTGCCGGAAGGAGCGTCCTGCGAGAACACGCCCTCGATCGCCCAGTCGTGCGGGAGATGGAGCGAACGCCAGGAAGCATCATTGAAGCCGGGAGCCGCCCATTGTGCCTGTGCACTTTCCGTAAAATGCGTAGGATTAGCATTCCGGGGCCTTTCCGGTTCGCGGATGGTCATCTGCATGGCGAAGGGATTGTTGGCCTGCGGCCTTCTTCCCGCAGCCCCCATGGCCCTGCGCCTCTGCTCGATCTGCTTTTTCTGCTGGTCGATCAGGGCCTGCCTCTGGATCGCCCATGCCGCATCCTGCTCCGCCTGGTAGGCCGCGAGCTCCTCGGCGGTGTACTCGAATTCGGGGCTGTCGCCCAGCGTGAACTTCCAACCGAAGTTGAAGTCCTCCACCACGCGCACGCCCGTCTCCTTCTGCCCCGTGTTACAAGCGCACAGGACAGCAAGTGCTGAAAGGATAATCAGTGTTTTTTTCATGTGGTTGATTAAAAGAAAATATCTGTCTTACTTCAGTTTCTCGAACCTGACGTTACGGAAGTGGCAGGTCTCGACGACGTCCTCCTCGTGGGAGCAGAGGAAGAGGCCGACGTAGCACTCCTCGGGAAGGTCGAGGTCGACGGCCGCTTCGTCATAGTCGGGAAGCGAGCCCTTGCCGGTGCGGGATGCGATGGTCTTGCCACGGCGGCTGAGGTAGATGGTAGAAGGGGCCTTGCCCTGAACGGAGCCGGTCTCGAATGTGTCCTCGCCGCGGTTCTTGCGGAACTGCAGGGAAGTGAGGCCGTCACCGTGGATGGCGATGTCGGCATATGCGCAGTCGGCGCTGAGGTCCTCTCGGATCATGAAGCCGAGCTTGCGGTGGGGGTTGACGCCCTCGCCAACGAAATCGATGTCACCGGTGATGGCGAAGTCACCCTTGACCTTCATCCACACGATGCTTGCAGCGTCGGTCTTTGCCCAGAGGTTGAGGCCTGCGGCGGAGATGGTGTAGGTGTCGGTTGCAGCGTCATACTCCATGACGCCAGGGGTGGAGACGGAGCCGATGTCGGCGATGCCTTCGAACTGGGGCTTGACGGGGCCGCCCTTGCAGGCGCTCATGAGCACTGCGAGGCAGCAGACGGAAAGGAGCAAGGAAAGATTTTTCATGTTCTGTATGGTTTGTCGTTGATTGATCACTCCGAAGTATAATTGTCGAAGTAGCCCTGGACGAGGACGATGGGTGTGCCCTTGTCTCCGGAGCCGCTGGTCAGGTCGCAGAGCGAGCCGATCAGGTCGGTCAGCTGGCGCGGTGTGGTGCCCTCGGAGACCATCTGGCCCTTGAGGTTGCCGTCCTTGGCGCGTATGCTCGCGGAGATGGCGTCGCGCAGCTCCTTGCCGCTGAGTCCGGCGAAGTCGTTGTCGGCCAGGTACTTGAGCTTCAGCTCATTGGGCGTGCCGATGAGTCCGTCGGTGAAAGCGGGGGAGACCACTGGGTCAGCGAGCTCCCAGATCTTCCCCTTCGGATCCTTGAAGGCGCCGTCGCCGTACACCATCACTTCCACGTGCTTGCCCGTGGCCTTGAGGATGCGTTCCTGGATGTCGAGCACCAGCGGCTGGCAGTCGCGCGGGAAGAGCTTCACCGTCTCCTCGGTGGCCTTGTTGGAGCCGAGGAGGCCGAAGCGCTCGTTGCATCCGCTGCCGTTAACCGGGGCATTGAGGATGTCGTCGAGGCCGAGCACTACGCGGGCGCCTAGGCTGCGCAGGATGCGCTTCGTGCGGGCACGTGTGTGGATGTCGCAGGTGATGACGGTGTCGGTATAGTTGAGGATGCTGCCGGGGCGGTTGCCGAAGACGATCTCGACATCGGCGCCGGACTTGCGGATGAGCCCGGCGTAATAATCGACGTAGTCCACTCCGGTGAACTCGTGCCTGTTTACACCGAACAGCTCGCGGTAGCGCTCCAGGGTGAGCAGGTCGGTGTAGGGGTTGATGCCGTGCTCGTCCAGCCTGTCGAGGCTCACGAGCTCGTTGCCGACTTCGTCGGAAGGATAGGAGAGCATCAGGACTATCTTCCTGCACCCCATCGCGATGCCCTTCAGGCAGATGGCGAAGCGGTTGCGGCTGAGGATGGGGAAGATGACGCCGACGGTGCCGCCGCCGGTCTTGGTGCGGACATCCTCCGCGATTGCGGAAATGGGTGCGTAATTTCCCTGCGAACGCGCCACGACGGACTCGGTGACGCTGATGACATCCCGGTCGCGGAGTTCGAATCCTTCATCCTCCGCCGCCTCGAGAACGCTGGCGGTCACTATTTCAGCGAGGTTGTCGCCCTGGCGTATGATGGGGCAGCGTATGCCGCGGGACACGGTCCCTACTCTTCTTTCGTGATTCTTCATGGTGAGGTATTATATCAACATTCAAAATTACTCATTTAACCTTGGAATCGCAATACCAGCAGCGGAGCACGCCGTCCTCGCCGCGGCGGAACTTGTGCGGTGCGCGCTCGTTGTTGCAGATGCACTTGGAATTGCCGCAGCGGAGCGTGTCGTCGAAGACCGGGGTGTCCTGGTTCGGCATTCCGTGCTCGGGGTCGTCCTTCCACTCGTGGAGCTTGACGATGAGCGCCTCGCGCACGAACTTGCCGTTCTCCACCTGGCGGAAATACGCTGCGCGCGGATCGTCATCCACTTCCGTAAGTATCTCGTTCACACGCGGAAGCGGGTGCAGGACGGCCATCTTCTCCTTGGCGAGGGCCATCCTGGCGGCATCGAGTACGAAGCTGTCCTTCACGCGGTCGAACTCGTCCTCGTCCAGGAAACGCTCCTTCTGCACGCGGGTCATGTAGAGCACGTCGAGCTCGGGCATGACCTCCTCCATTGTCTCGACCTCGCGGTAGGGGATGCCGGTACGCTCGCAGACGTCGCGCTTGATGTAGTCGGGCAGTTTGAGCTCCTGCGGGGCGATCAGGATGACCTTTATGTCCTTGTAACGGGAAAGGGCCTTGATGAGCGAATGGACCGTACGTCCGAAGCGGAGGTCGCCGCAGAAGCCGATGGTGATGCCGTCGATGTGGCCGAGCTCGCGCTGGATGGTCAGAAGGTCGGTAAGGGTCTGCGTGGGGTGGCTGTGGGAGCCGTCGCCGGCGTTGATGATGGGCACGCGGGACACTTCGGTTGCGTACAGTTGCGCGCCCTCGATGTGGTGGCGCATGGCTATCACGTCGGCGAAGCATCCTACGACGCGCACGGTGTCCTGGACGGTCTCTCCCTTGCTTACCGAACTGCTCCTGGCGTCGGAGAAGCCGAGGACGTTGCCGCCGAGTTCCATCATAGCTGCGGTGAAACTGAGGCGGGTGCGGGTGCTGGGCTCATAGAAGAGCGTCGCCAGCTTGCGGTGGGACATGCTGCCCTGGTAGCGCTCGCGATGGGCGATGATGTCCTGTGCCAGGGAAATGATTTCGTCGGTCTCCTGCTTGGAGAGATCCATGGGGTCGATCAAGTGCTTCATATATGTGCTGTTTTATTTTATCCAACTTTCGTCCGAGGGGTTGTCGCGGAAGGCGAGGATGCGCTCCTTCCATTCCGGAGCGATGTAGCCTTCCTCCGCTGCGGTTTCGACGAGGGTGTCGAGGTCGCAGAGAGAATGGTTGACGGTGCCGGCGGCGGCGATGCGCTCGAGGCCGCGCTTCATGCCGTAGGTGAATATGCTGATGATGCCGAGCACCTCAGCACCGGCCTCGCGCAGTGCCTCCACGACTTCGACTGCGCTGCCTCCGGTGGAGATAAGGTCCTCTATCACAACTACTTTTGTGCCGGGGTCCATGCGGCCTTCGATGCGGTTCGTGCGGCCGTGGCTTTTGGCCTCGCCGCGCACGTACCCCATCGGCAGGCCGATGATGGTCGCGGTGATGGCTGCGTGAGCGATGCCTGCGGTGGAAGTGCCCATCAGCATCTGGCAGCCGGGGTGGTGGGTGCGGACCATTTCGGCCAGTCCGGCCTCCACCTTTTCCCTGACCGCAGGAGCGGAAAGGGTGAGGCGGTTGTCACAGTAAATCGGGCTCTTGATGCCGCTTGCCCAGGTGAAGGGCTCTTCAGGCCTCAGGAAAACTGCCCCGATGGACAGCAATTGTTTTGCGATATCTTTTTCCATATTCTTGTGCTGGCGTTTAAACACCTTAAAATCAATAAATTGCTACTTATTCTACGGGAATGAACTCCGCAAGGCAGCGGCCGTAGGCGGCGACGGGGTCGGGGGCGGCGGTGATCGGCCGGCCGACTACGATGTAGTCGGAGCCGATCTCGCGCGCCCGCGCCGGTGTGGTGATGCGCACCTGGTCGTCGGCCGCAGCGTCCGCGAAGCGGATGCCCGGCGTGACGGCCAGGAAGCCTTCGCCGCAGGCGGCCTTGACCATGCCGGCCTCCAGCGGTGAACACACGACGCCGTCCAGCCCGGCTTCGCGGGCATTGCGCGCGTATTGCACTATGGTTTCATTGATGCCAGCGCCGATGAGCAGTTCCTTCTGCATGGCTTCCTCGCTTGTGGAAGTCAGCTGTGTCACGGCGATGAGCAGCGGCCGCGTGCCGTCGGGCCTGGTCAGGCCCTCGACCGCGGCCTTCATCATCGCGACCGTTCCCGCAGCGTGGACATTGGTCATGTCCACGTCCAGTTCCGACAGCACCTTCATGGCTTTCTTCACGGTATTGGGTATGTCGTGCAGCTTGAGGTCCAGGAAAATCCTGTGCCCCCGCGCCTTGATCTCCCGGACGATGTCCGGACCGGCGGCGTAGAAGAGTTCCATGCCTATCTTGACGAAAGGCTTGCGGGCGCAGGAAGCGAACTTGTCAAGGAAGGCGAGCGTGGCTTCCTTGCTGCTGAAATCGCAGGCTATGATGACGTCTCTGTTCATACTATTCCAATGATATCTTGCAATTTATCTATTCCCAATTCGTCCATTACTTCCGGCAGGTCGGAAATGATCTGCGGGCAGGCGAAAGGGTTGCGGAGGTTCTCCGCCCCGACCTGCACGGCCGTCGCTCCGGCCATCATCATCTCTATGACGTCCCTGGCGGAAGCAACGCCGCCGCAGCCCATCACGGGGACTTTGCAGGCGTGCGCTACCTGGTAGACCATCCGCAGGGCTATGGGGAATATCGCCCTGCCGGAGAAGCCTCCCATCTTGTTGGCGATCACCGGCCTGCGCCTGGCGATGTCGATGCGCATCCCGAGGAAGGTGTTGACGAGAGTAAGCCCGTCCGCTCCCGCGTCCTCGCAGGCGCGGGCGATTGACACGATGTCCGTCACGTTGGGGCTGAGCTTGATGAAAACGGGCTTCCGGCACACTTCCTTGACGGTACGCGTGACCTCGGCGGCAGACTCAGCGGAAGTGCCGAAGGCCATGCCTCCGTTGTGGACGTTGGGGCAGGAGATGTTCACCTCGATGATGTCGATGCCTTCGCATGCGTCCGCCTTCAGGCAGCAGGTCCTGTATTCATCCAGCGAGAAACCGCTTATGTTGGCGATGACCGGCTGGGAGTAAAACGCCCTCAGTGCCGGAACCTTTTCGTTTACAAGTACTTCGATCCCAGGGTTCTGAAGACCGACCGAGTTGATCATGCCCTCGGTGCATTCGGCGATGCGGGGGGTGGGATTGCCGTAGCGGGGTTCCAGTGTGGTACCTTTCAAGGAGATGGCTCCGAGCACGTTGAGGTCCAGGCTGTCCTCCAGTTCCAGGCCGAAACCGAAGGTGCCGCTCGCCGGGATGACCGGGTTTTGCAGCCGTATGCCGCAGAGCGAAACGGATAGATCCTTTACCATATAATATCCTCCTTCCTGAATACCGGACCGTCCTTGCAGACGCGTCTGGGGCCGTTCTTTGTAAGTATGCTGCATCCATAGCAGAAGCCCGCCCCGCAGCCCATCCTCTCCTCGAGGCTGGCCTCTCCCGGGGCGTCGAGCCTCCCGCATACGACCTTCATCATTACCATCGGGCCGCAGGTGTAGAAGTAGTCGAAGGAAGGCTTCAGGGCGTCGATAGCGTCGGTGACGAAACCCTTGATCCCGTATGACCCGTCGACGGTGGAAACGACGACCTCGTCGCACACCTGCCGGAAGTCTTCGGCGAGGATCATGTCTTCCTCGCTGTTGAAACCAAGCACTGCCGTCACTTTCTTGCCGCCGGCCTTGAGTTCCTTGGCAAGGGAGTAGAGCGGCGGAGTGCCCAGGCCGCCGCCGACCAGCAGCGCGCTGGCGGTGCAGGCGGCAGGGTCGAAGCCGCGGCCAAGTCCGGTAAGCAGGCTAAGGACCGCTCCCGGACCAAGGGCGGAAAGAGCCTTCGTTCCCTGGCCTACCACTTTGTAAACCAAGGTGATCCGCCCGGGTTCACGGTCGCAGACAGACAGCGGCCGGCGCAGGTAGAATCCATCGACCGCGAGGTTCACGAACTCTCCGCGAACGAGGAACGCCGGGTCTTCCGACTCGAGTTCGAGGCGGAAGACTCCGGAAGCGATCTCCCTGTTGAGCGCGACGGTGAAAAGCCTTTTCTCCATTACTTGTATTCCTCGTCGATGGTGGAAATGCCGAGCGTGATCTCTTCCAGAACGTCAAGGAGCACCCTTACGGTCTCGAGGGCCGTGAAGATGGTGACGTTGTTCTCGACGGCCGTCCGGCGGATCTCGTATCCGTCCAAATGGCTGGACTTCTGGTTGAGGTCAATTGTGTTAATTACGTATTTTACATGGCCTTTGCGCAGGGCCTGGTAGATCTCGTCGCTGCCTTCGCTGAGCTTCTTCAGCCACCTGGTGCGGATGCCGTTCTCCCTCAGGAACGCGGCCGTTCCCTTGGTGGCCTCGATGTTGAAACCGAGGTTGTAGAAGCGGCGGATGAGCGGGAGCGCCTCCTCCTTGTCCTGGTCGGCGATGGTCGCGAAGACGGTTCCGTAGGACTTGATGTCCATACCCGAAGCCTGCAGCGACTTGTAGAGCGCGCGGTTGAGGGAGTCGTCGTAGCCTATGGCCTCGCCTGTGGACTTCATCTCGGGGGAGAGGTATGTATCGATGCCCTTGATCTTGCCGAACGAGAAGGCCGGGGTCTTCACGAAATGTCTTTTCCTCTCCGGGAAATACACCTCGTTGATGCCCTGCTCCTTCAGCGAATGTCCGAGCATCACGCGGGTGGCGATCTTCGCCATCGGGATGCCGGTGGACTTGGAGATGAACGGGACGGTCCGGGAGGAACGGGGGTTGACTTCGATCACATAGACGTTCTCGTCCCCGTCCACGATGAACTGGATATTGAACAGGCCCACGATGCCGATGGCCTTGCCGAGCTTGACCGTGTCGTCGATGATCTCCTGCTTGACCTTCGGGCTGAGACTGAAGGAGGGATAGACGCTGATGCTGTCGCCGGAGTGGATGCCGGTCCGTTCGACATGCTCCATGATCGCGGGGATGAAGACGTCGGTGCCGTCGCAGATCGCGTCGACCTCAGTCTCCTTGCCCATGATGTACTTGTCCACGAGGACGGGCGAATTCTCATTGATTTCCACCGCGTTGTGGAGATAGTGGCGCAGGGTGGCCTCGTTTCCGACGATCATCATAGCCCGACCGCCGAGGACGAAACTCGGGCGGACGAGCACCGGGTAGCCGATGTCCGCGGCCGCCTTCACGCCCTCCTCCACGTCGGTGACGGCGTGGGCCTTCGGCTGGCGGATGCCGGTGCGGCGCATGATCTGCTCGAACTGCTTGCGGTCCTCGGCGCGGTCGATGGCCTCGAGCCCGGTGCCGATGATCGGGACGCCGAAGGCGGCGAGCGGCCCCGCCAGGTTGATGGCGGTCTGGCCGCCGAGGCTCACGATGACGCCCTCCGGCTGTTCCAGGGAGATGACATTCATCACGTCCTCGACCGTCAGCGGCTCGAAATAGAGCTTGTCGGAGATGGTGTAGTCCGTGGAGACGGTTTCGGGGTTGTTGTTGATGATGATGGCCTCGTAACCCGCCTCGCGGATGGCCCAGATGGCGTGGACGGTCGAATAGTCGAACTCGACGCCCTGGCCGATCCGGATCGGGCCGGAGCCGAGGACGAGGATCTTCCGGCGGTCGCTCGGAACCGATTCATTCTCCTGCTCATAGGTGGAGTAGAAATACGGGACATAGGTCTCGTGCTCGGCGGAGCAGGAGTCGATCATCTTGTAGACCGGCCGGATGCCCTCGGCGAAGCGGCGGCGGATGACCTCCTCCTCGGAAAGGCCCCACAACTCGCCGATGAAACGGTCGCCGAAGCCCATCCGCTTGGCCTCCAGGAGGACGGCGGCATCGCCCGGCGCCGCCTTGACGCGGCGCTCCATGCGGATGATGTTGTAGATCTTCTCCAGGAAGAGCATGTCGATCTTCGTGCGGTCGTAGATGCGGGAGAGGTCGATCCGCAGGCGGAGGAGCTGGGCGATCGCATGGATGCGGTCGTCGGTCGGGGTGGCGATGTAGTCGAGGAGCGCGTCCTCGGTCCAGTCGTCGAATTTCTTCCGGTGGACGTGGCAGCAGCCCGACTCCAGGGAGCGCATCGCCTTGAGGATGCTCTCCTCCAGGGTCCGGCCGATGGACATCACCTCGCCGGTGGCCTTCATCTGGGTGCCGAGTTCGTTGGAGGCCTCGCTGAACTTGTCGAAGGGGAAGCGGGCGACCTTGGTCACGACGTAGTCGATGGCCGGCTCGCAGCAGGCCGGGGCGCCGGCGATCCGGATCTCATCGAGCGTCAGTCCCACCGCAATCTTGGCGGTGACGCGGGCGATCGGGAAGCCGCTGGCCTTCGAGGCCAGGGCGGACGAGCGCGACACGCGGGGGTTGACTTCGATGATATAATACTTGAAGGAGAGCGGGTCGAGGGCGAACTGCACGTTGCAGCCGCCTTCGATGCCGAGGGCGCGGATCAGCCGGAGCGCGCTGTCGCGCAGCATCTGGTATTCCTTGTCGGTCAGGGTCTGGGCCGGCGCGACGACCATCGAATCGCCCGTGTGGACGCCCACCGGGTCGATGTTTTCCATCGAGCAGATGGCGATGGCGGTGTCGTTGTGGTCGCGCATGACCTCGAATTCGATCTCCTTGTAGCCCTTGATGCTCTTTTCGACCAGCACCTCGCCGACCGGGGACAGGGCCAGCGCGTTGCGCATGAGGTCGCGGAGTTCCGCCTCGTCGTTCGCGAAGCCGCCGCCGGTGCCGCCGAGGGTGAAGGCGGGGCGCAGGATGACCGGATAGCCGATCCGCTCCGCGGCCGCCGCCCCTTCGTCGATACTGTAGCAGATCTCCGAGGGGATGACCGGTTCGCCGATGGACAGGCAGAGTTCCTTGAACAGTTCGCGGTCTTCCGCCTTCTCGATCCCGGTGAAGGAGGTGCCGAGGATTTCCACGCCGCACTCGTCCAGGATGCCCTTTTTCGCCAGCTGGACGGCCAGGTTCAGGCCGGTCTGGCCGCCGAGTCCCGGCACCAGGGCGTCGGGACGCTCGTAGCGGATGATCTTGGCGATATAGTCCAGCCGGAGCGGTTCCATATAGACCTTGTCGGCGATGTGGGTGTCCGTCATGATGGTGGCAGGGTTGGAATTCACGAGGATCACCTCGTAACCCTCTTCCTTGAGGGCCAGGCAGGCCTGGGTGCCGGCATAGTCGAACTCGGCGGCCTGGCCGATGACGATCGGGCCGGACCCGATGACCATCACTTTCCTGATATCGTTTCTTCTAGGCATGGGGCTCTTCCTCCATCATTTGAATGAAGCGGTCGAAAAGACCGGTGAAATCCTGCGGACCGGGCGCGGCTTCCATGTGGAACTGGATGCCCATCACGCGGTCGGACGGCTGTTCGAAGCCGACCACGCCGCCTTCGGGCACGAGGACGTGGGTCGGGACCAGACCCGTCCCGTCCACGGATGCGAACTGGTAGCTCTGGTTGAGGACGGCGATGCCGATGCGGCCGGTGGCGAGGTCGCGGACCGGGTGGTCGCCGTGGAAGCCGCAGTGGAGCGGGGTCAGCGAGGCACCGTATTCCAGGCCGATGACCTCCTGGCCGAGGCCGATGCCGAGGACCGGGATGCGGCCGCGGACCTCGCGGAACAGCGCCTGGACCTCCGGGGCTTCCAACCCGGAGACCGGGCCGTTGGACAGCAGGATGCCGTCCGGCTTGAAGGCCAGGATGTCCCGGGCGGAGGTGCAGAAAGGAACGACCGTGACGTTGCAGCCCCGCTCCTTCAGGAGGCGGAGGATGCTGTTCTTGATGCCGCAATCCACGGCCACGACGTGGAAGCGGTGGTTGGAAGTCCTTGTGACCCAGCGCTTCCGGCAACTCACGCGCCGGAGGCGGTCCGCCGGGCGCGGGCTCGCCGCGATCAGGGCGAGCGCCTCATCCTTCGGCGTGTCCGCGGAAACGATCACGGCCATGACGGGACGACCGGCGTCCCGGATGGCTTTCGTGATCATCCGCGTATCCACGCCGCTCACGCAGGGGATGCCGTGTTCCTCCAGTTCCTCCTCAAGCGTCTTGGTGAAGCGGAAATTGCTCGGCGTGTCGCAGCATTCGCGGACCACCAGGCCGCCGATGTCCGTGGTACGGGACTCGAAGTCCTCGTCCGTGATGCCGTAATTTCCGATGAGCGGATAGGTCATCACCACGATCTGGTCGGCATAGGAGGGGTCGGAGAGGATCTCCTGGTAGCCGACGACCGAGGTGTTGAACACGATCTCGCACACCCTCCGGCAATCGGCGCCGAACCCGGTCCCGCAGAATTCCAGTCCGTTTTCGAGCACAAGTTTCTTTTCCGGTCTTTTCATATTCTATTTCTATCTTTCAGGCATTGCAAATACGGTTTCTCCCCTGTAGAGGGTCCTTTCCACGCGTCCCCGGACCGTCCAGCCGTCGAAGGGCGTCGCACGGCCCATCGAGGCGAAATCCCGGCTGTCGAGGGTGAACGGGGTCTGCAGGCCGATGACGGCGAGGTCGGCGGGAGCCCCCTCTTCCAGCGCGCCCGGGAGGCCGAAGATGCGGCGGGGGGCCCATGCCATGGCGTCCAGGAGTCGCTCCAGCGGGACGCGGCCCGTCAGGACAAGGCAGGTATACAGCACGGGGAAAGCGGTTTCCAGTCCGACGATGCCCATGGCGCTCCCGGCGAGGCCGCGGGATTTCTCCGCCGCAGTGTGCGGGGCGTGGTCCGTCGCGACGGCGTCGATGGTCCCGTCCAGGAGCCCTTCGACCAGCGCTTCCCGGTCCCCCGCGCTCCGCAGGGGCGGATTCATCTTGAAACGGCCCTCTTCCCGGAGGTCGTCTTCCGTGAGGACCAGGTAATGGGGGGCGGTCTCGCAGGTGACAGGCACCCCGCGGGCCTTCGCCGCCCGGATCAGCGCCACGCTTTCCTTCGTGGAGATGTGGCAAACATGGTAATGGCAGCCCGTTTCGGCGCAGAGTTCCAGGTCCCGGGCGATCTGGCCCCATTCGCTCTCGGAGCAGATGCCCTTGTGACCGTGAGCCGCGGCATAGCGGCCGTCGTGGATATAGCCGCCGTGCAGGAGCGTGTCGTCCTCACAATGGGCGGCGATGATGACGCCCTCGCGGGCCGCTGCCTCCATGGCCCGCCGCATGACCGCCGGGTCCTGGACGCCGCTGCCGTCGTCCGAGAAGGCGGCGCAATGGCCTTTCAGCGCATGGAAATCCACGAGTTCCAGTCCTTTCCGCCCCTTCGTGATGCTGCAGTACGGGAAAACGCCGATGACGGCGTCCCGGTCGATGGCGGCCTGTTCCACGGCCAGCGTCTCCGGACTGTCCGGCACCGGATCGAGGTTCGGCATCGCGCAGACTGCGGTATAGCCGCCGCGCGCCGCCGCGCGGGAACCGGTCGCGATGGTCTCCTTGGCTGTGAAGCCGGGCTCGCGGAAATGGACGTGGATGTCGGCGAAGGCGAGGGTGACGAGTTTCCCGGAGACATCGAGGACCTGCGCCCCGTCGGGGGCCGCGATGTCCGGGGCGATCCGGAGGATCTTCCCGTCCCGGATGAGGATGTCCCGCGGGAGGATCCCGCTACGCAGGGCGACCCGCCCGCCTTTCAACAGGATATCACCGTTCATGCGCGACAAAAAAAAGACAACCTGAAAGGCTGTCGGCAATGAATAAACGAGGGTCCGGAGAAATGCAGGCTCCGTCGGCGGCGCCGATACGGGGAGTCCGGGATATGAAGGTTCGCTTCAGCATTTCTCGGAGTACAAAGATACTGCTTTTTTGTGGAAATCCAATTCCCGCGGAACAATTCTTTCGCAAAAAAATTCCGGGGAAATGATACGGCATAAACAAATAATGTATTATATTTGAACGGTTTATGCGCGATAGATATGAGTAAGAGCCATCGATTTCCGATCCTCCTGCTGGCTTTGCCGTTCCTGACGCTGTCCGGATGCGTCCAGGAAGGCGATTCCGCCGATGTGCAGGTTCCGGTCCGGACCATCCGCGCCTCGCTGCCGGACGACCCGGCCTCCCGGGCGGGGTTCAGCATTCCCGACGGCGGCACGGGCCTCCACCTGGCCTGGCGGGAAGGCGACCGCATCCGTGTCATCGGAGACGGCGGTGCTTCGGCCGTCTATGACATCGAAGCGGGATTCACGGATCACGAAGCCGGATTCTCCGGCCCCGAAGTGTCCGGCAGCACATTTGACATCCTTTGCCCCGGCACCTATGCCTCCGTCGCGGCGGCGGAAGCGGGCAACCCTTCCCTCACCCAGCGCGGCAACGGCAACACGGACCACCTCGTCTTCACCGCCCGGCTGAGCGGCGTTTCCCGGGCCGACCTTCCCGAGATCGGTTTCACCGACCAATGGGTATCCGCCCATCCCGGCACCGCCCTGTACCGGGGCGGCATCGTGAAGTTCGTCCTCACCCTGCCTTCCGCCCTCACCCAACCGCAGACCGTCCGGATGGAGGGCCTCGGCAAAGATGTTTCGGTAAACCTCGAGGGCGTCACCCTGGGGGCGGACCACGTCCTGACGGCCTATGCCCAGTGCGGCTGGGAGGATGTACCCATCGGCGGGAAAGACCTCACAGTGACCGTCATGGACCGTGACGGGGCCGCCTATGCCGTCACCAGAACGGTCCCGGCCTCTGCGGTCCTGAAAGCCGGCGCCCAGAACTCCATCACCATCAGCGAGGGCTTCACCCCGCAACTGTTCGCCGGCGGAAACGGCACGGCCGAACGTCCCTACCTGATCGCCTCCGCCCGGCAGCTGGACAACATCCACGCGGACGGCGTCCTGGTCCACGGGGAGAAGGTGTACTTCCGCCTGATCGACGACATCGACATGGCGGATTACCTTGCCGGGACGCCCTGGGTCCCCCTGAACTGGGCGTATCCGTACGACTACTGCATCAACTTTGACGGCGGCGGCCACACCATCGGGCACTTCTCCTGCTCCTTCACCGAGGAACAGGCCCGGAACAACGGGGAGGTGGCGGAAGGCAAACTCAGCGACAACCGTCCCTACGACAAGCCGGCCTTCTTCGGCCTGCTTTACGGGGAATGCTACGACCTCCGCTTTACCGACGCCACCATTACCAATACCTTCGGCACGCCGACCGGCATCCTGGCGGGCTACTGCGGCTATCCGCTCAAGCGCGCCACCGTCTACAACGTGCATGTGGACGGGACCGTGACCTACACTGCCGCCAAGAATATCGAGAACAACCAGACGTCCTGCATCGGCGGCTTCTGCGGCCGTGTGGACTACGCCTTCATCGACTCCTGCTCGGCCGATGTCGTGGTTTCCAGCAACAAGAACTATGTCGGCGGTTTCTTCGGCCTCGACTGGGGCGACGCGTCCACGGTCCGGAACTGCTTCAGTGCCGGCAGCGTCCGCGGCGACCAGCGCGTGGGCGGCTTCTGCGGCGGCCTCATCCGCACGGGAACCCGGATCATCAACTGCTATTCCACCTGCGCGGTGAGTGCCTCGCGCGCGGCCGGCGGCATCGTGGGCTTCGCCAACCTGGACCAGGGTTCCAACAATGAAACCAACATGCCCGACAATGTGATCCAGGGCTGCATTGCCTGGCAGCCGCAAATCCGGACGCGTACCTACTACGGCGGCGTCTCGACGCACGACTACTATTCCTCAGCTGCCATCGGCGGTTTCACCGCGACGCACAACTACCTCACGGACTGCCTGCGCCGTTCGGACATGGACTTCCGCGACTACTCCGGCAACATGGTCCTCTATGATCAGGCGAATGCCAGTCCTTCCACGCCGCTGGTCGTCTCCAACCCGAATCCCAGCGTCTACAAGCACTATTATCCCTATCACGGCAGGTCCTTCAACGGCACGCTTTCCGCAGCCGCACGGTCCCTGGGCTGGGACGAGACGGTCTGGAACCTCTCCGGCCCCATCCCCTACCTTACCGGCAAGGTGGAGGTGCTGCCCCCGTCGGAGGCCCCGCGGAGCGGCGCCGCCGATGTCCCCCCGGGAAGCGCCTCCCTGCGCGGCAAGGGCGAAATCCGCCCCAAGGCGACGGATCCCGGCTGGAGCATCCTGCAGGTGGCCGACGGCATCACCTACTACTCCTATGCCTACAACTGCCCGGAAACGGAGAACAAGTACCAGAACGTCTATGTCACGGACGTGGATCTCTCCAATCCCAAATATGCGGTGAAGGTGATCTACACCGAACCGACCGTCAAGTGTTCCAAGGCCTTCCAGGTCACGTCCGCCTACGCCGCCATCAACGGCGGCTACGAGAAAGGCTCCATCGCCCTGAAAGCCAACGGAGTATACGACGGATCCCGGCTCCAGTACCATTCCCTGGGCGTCCCCGTGTCCCTCATGCCGAACAATTTCATCACGGACAACAACGGCAACCAGGTTCCCAACTGGAAGAGCGAGGGGACCTTCTATACCGACGGCGGCCGCAAGCTGAAGATCGCCTTCGACGGCTATGATCCGGACACGCCCACCAAGACCCGGACCGTGCAGCAGGAGCGCCTCTTCTACCAGCTCTGCACCGACGAGTGGCCCGGGCTGATTTCCAGCGCCGCCATGCTCATCCACGATTTCAACCCCGTGGGCAAGCAGTTCAAGACGCTCCACCCCAAGGCCTCAAGCAGTGCCGAGGATCCCTATGTCCACCAGACCGGCCAGTATCCGCGCACCGCAGTCGCCCTGACGGAAGGAAACCATCTCCTTCTGGTCGTCTGCGACGGCCGCTACACCGCCGGCTACGGCGGCAACGGCATGAGCGTCTATTGGCTCACCGCCTTCCTGGCCAAGTACTTCAACCCGCAGTACGCCATCAACCTCGATGGCGGCGGATCTTCCACCATGTGCGTTCGGAATGCTGCTTTCGCCGCTGACAACTACGTGGTGAACTACCCCTGTGACAACATGGGCTCCGGCAAGACGCACGACCACGACGGTGAGCGGGCCCGTGATTCCTTTATTGTCGTCATCGATGCAGAATAACAGAAACAGTGATATGAAAACCATCCTTACCCCGCGGGAATACGTCTCCCCCGCCTTCCGGACCGTCCGCCTCGCAGCGGAATACCAGTTCCTGGCCTCCTCGCTGGAGGATTATCCGGACAATCCCATCTTCCATGCCCCGGCACACAATGATTCCGAAGAAGATGAAAACTAACAGACACAGCCCTATGAAAGCGAAATTGATTGCCCTCGCCGGCTTCCTCTTCCTGCTGTCCTGCACCCGGGAAGTCCCGGTGGACACCCAGCCTGTCCAGGAGGGAGACCTGGTCACGATCCGGGTGAGCATCCCGGAGGATCCCGCTTCCCGGGTGGCCTTCACCCCGGAGGCGGACAGACTCGCCATCTCCTGGGAGGAAGGAGACTGCATCCGCGTCCTCTCGGAATCCGCCTCGAGCGTCTTCAACGTCTCCCGCATCCTCTCCGCCCATGAAGCCGAATTCACCGGCCCCGCCGTCGCGGGTTCCGCCTTCGACATCCTCTGCCCCGGCACCTATGCCTCTGTGGCTGAAGCGGAAGCGGATACGGAGACGCCCGCCCAGAACGGGAACGGTTCGGCCGCCCATCTCCGCTTCCGGGCGCTCCTGAGCGGCGTGGACAGCTATTCCGACATCGCCTTCAGTACCGCCTGGGCGGAGGCGCACGGCGGCAGTTGCAAGCAGGGCGCGGCCGTCAAGCTGCAAGCCACCCTGCCGGAAGGTGCCGCCGCCCCCAGCAAGGCGGTCATCCGCATCCACGACGGGGAATATGCCCTGCCGCTCGAGAACGTGGATGTCTCCTCGTCCGGCCAGGTGCTGACCGCATTCATGATGCTGCCCTGGGAGGACATCTCCCTCGCCGACGGCACCACGGTCCCGGTCTATGTCACCGACAGCGCCGGCGAGGTCTATTCGGCCGTCCTCCCCATCTCCGGCGACAAGACCGTCCGGGCCGGGAAGATGAACTCCTTCACGAACGTGAACCTCGCCCTCGCGGACTTCGTGGGCGGCGACGGCTCCGCAGAGAACCCGTACCTCATCGCGAATGCACGCCAACTGGACAACATGCACAAAACAGGCGTGCTGGAAAGCGGGACGATCAAGTATTTTGTACTGATCGACGACATCGACGCTTCCGGCATTTCCAATTGGACGCCCCTGAACAGCGCGGCGCCGTTTGACAAGGGCATCGACCTGGACGGCGGTGGCCATACCATCAAGGGGCTCACCAGCAGCGGCGTCGCCTATGCCAGTTTTGCCGGCGTCCTGTACGGCTCCATTTCCAATGTCACGTTCAGCGGGGCCACCATCAACGCCACTTCCAAGGCCGGGGTGATCGCCGGATTCCTGGGCACGACGCAGAACGATTATTCCCGCGTAGCCACCTGCACCGATGTGACGGTCACCGGGTCCACGGTGACAAGCACCGCTGCCGCCGGCGGTTTTGCCGGCCATGTACGCGGCAAAGGTGCCGTTACGGGATGCAAGGTTGTCAATACAACGGTCAATGGCACCAACCACCTGGGTGGTTTCGCCGCTATCGCCGACATTTCGGGTATCGACAAATACGAGGTGCCCGCCATCTTCACTGCCTGCGAGGTGGACGGCGTCATTCTGAATCAGAACCAGGCCACGGCGAGCACTGCCCTCTATACCGGCGGCTTCATCGGAGAGACCTATCAGGCCCACTCCTTCATCCATTGCAGAGTGAAGGGAACCCGCATCACGGCCACCCAGGCCGCCATCAACAATATCGGCGGTTTCGTGGGCTACACCGGTTATGCCGGCGCCAACTTCGTCCGCTGCGAGGTGGACGATGCCACGACCATCACTGCCAAAGGCGGCTATACGGGTGGATTCGTGGGCTATGCCACCGTGTCCGACGCCTATTCGTCCTGCTCGACGTCGGCCACTGTAAACGTCGAGGCCAGTTCGGTGGGCGGATTCGTCGGCTGGGCAAGCGGATCGGCCGCCTTCAAGGACTGCGCCGCCACCGGCGACGTTACCGGACAGCGTTTCACCGCCGGATTTGCCGGCGTCGCCGAGAATGCCTCCTTCATCGACTGCCGGTACATCTCCGGTACCGTGACAGCCAACACGACGAATGCCAATTCCCGGGTCGGCGGTTTCGTCGGCAGTTGCATCGGCGGCGTATCGTTCGATGGCTGCCGTGTTTCCGAAGCGACGGTGTCTGCGGCCGGTGCCGGTCGCATCGGCGGCTTTTGCGGCCAGCTGGGCAACAGCTCCTCGGGAGGCAACAATGTCACAATCAGCCAGTGCCATGTGAGCAATACCGACATCACCGGGGCCATCAACACCGGAGGATTCACCGGCGTCCAGTACGACAACACGACGCTCTGCCATGTTTCCGGCGGCAGTGTCACGGCCAAAGGCAACAACTGCGGCGGCTTCTGCGGCTTTATCCAGAACGGTGACATCCACCACTGCTACACGACCGCGAACGTTTCGGGAGGCTCCTATTCTCCGGTGGGCGGCTTTATCGGCATTGCCTATTTTTCCAATGTGTCTTACTGCTATGCGGCGGGTTCCCTGTCGGGGAGCGGGGCAAACACGGCTTCATTCGTGGGGCAGTGCGCCGCACAGGGAGGCAACGTGGCCTCGATTTCCGAATGCATCGGCTGGCATGCCTCCCTTCCGTTCTGCGCTTCCAATACCGTAGAGGCCAGCATTACCAACGTGTATTCCGGAAATACGGGAACCGTGACTGCCCAGGCGGTCAACCAGGCCTGGCCTGAGACGATCTGGGATCTGGGGGGCAACCTTCCGTTACTGCGCAGCGTCCCCACCCGCATCCCGGCCATCTTCGTGGGCGACAGCATCACCTGGCAATGGGCCCGGACCTCCACGACCTTTGCTTCCGCCAGTCTGAAAATCCCGTTTGACAGCAGTTATATGACGAAGAGCGGCGACAATGTCACCGTGCCCTTCCACCCCGGTTTCTTCAGCGGCAACGGGTACATCGACAAGGGCATCAGCGGCCAGAACACGACGCAGATGCTGTCCCGTTTCCAAAAGGATGTGGTGGACCTCGAGCCGAAGGTGGTCGTCATCATGGGCGGCACCAACGACCTGGCCCAGGGTGTCGCCAAGACGGACATCGTCGCGAACATCGCCGCGATGGCCGGAATGGCCACCGCCGCCGGCATCCGGGTGGTCCTCTGCTCCGTCACGCCGAACAACGACACCTATTCCCGGCTGAACCCCAAGAACAAGGGCCCGCACATCATCGAACTGAACGGCATGATCCGGGACTGCGCGACGACCAACGGCTGCACTTACTGCGACTACTGGACTTCCCTGGTGGCCGACGACGGCTTATCCTTGAAGGAAGAATACCGCCTCTACGACAACCTCCACCCCGGCCCCGTCGCCTACACGGTGATGGAAGGCATCATCAAACCCATCATTGACAGTTTGTTATAACGCTAAGACAATTCACATGAAAACACGAACTCTCTCCCGACTGGCGTATGAGGCTCCGGATGCGTCTGTCGAAATGATCCGGCTGGAGCAGACCATCCTCAGCGAAGTGCGCACGAGGCAGCTCGAGGACATGGACACCTACGAATTGTATGACGAGGATTTTTAGGAGGACCGACGTATGAAAAAGTATCTGAATATCATGCTCGCCGCGTGGGCGGTCCTGTGCCTTGCATTTTCCTGCAACAAGGAAATCCCCGCCGCTGACAATCCGCTGACCCCTGCCGAAGGCCAGGAAGAAGTGATTCCTTCTGCCGCAGATGTGGTTACCATTTCGGCCAAACTGACCGATGTGCTTACCCGGGTCGATTTCGAACCTTCCTATTCGGAGGGCAAGCCGACCGG